>Ga0114956_1000256_pt1 | contig 35751 bp, 26 predicted proteins | sample MaitaG_FD_87304 | JGI IMG/M metagenome (GOLD analysis project Ga0114956, IMG submission 87304) | Marine algal microbial communities from Maine, USA - Maine_Asex2 metaG | ecosystem: Host-associated > Algae > Red algae > Unclassified | place: Maine, USA | collected 2015-01-05 | reverse complement strand
CCCAAAATATAGCACTTGCGTAATCCGTAGCCTACGCTACAATCCCAATCCGTAGCGTATGCTACATTTTGACTGATGGACTGTTTTGACTTTGAGGCGAAGAGATATGAACCGTTTGAGGAAAGCATTTACGCTGGTGGAGTTGTTGGTGGTTATCGCGATTATTGGGATTTTGATCAGCATGCTGCTGCCGGCGGTGCAGCAGGTCCGTGAAGCGGCCAGGCGTGTTAATTGCGCGAACAACCTCCGGCAAATTGGGCTGGCGTTGCACAATTACGAAAGTGCTCACCGTCACTTTCCACCTGGCTACGCTTCGAAAAAGACTCGTACAGGAAACGCAGACGGTGCATTCATTGATCCGGTGACCTGGGATGCGTCTCCTGGATGGGGGTGGGCCGCCCACGCCCTTCCCTTTATGGAACAGGGGAACGTCTTTGCGGGGCTCGACTTCAACGCCCCGATTTGGCAAAACGACCACCGCGCTCTCATCGAGACCCGCATTCCATCATTTTTGTGTCCGACATCCTCAGGCCCCACCGAAGCCGTTTCCATCGTCGATGAATCCAACAGCCTTTTCTCCCCCGATGGAGCGGGACCGCTGCTGTTGGGTCGCACTCACTACGTGGCCAGCCACGGACAAGAATCTGCGTGGGGTCCCGAAGCCGGTCAGGATCGAACGGGCACCGTTTTTACGGACATCATCAACAGCACGACAAAATCGGTGAATATCAACGGCGACGTCAGTCGCGTCGCCGATGGTCCGTTTTATCGGAACTCCAAAACACGCATCGCCGAAGTCACCGATGGCACCAGCAACACGATTTTTCTTGGTGAGCATTCCTCCAGCCTCAGCGATAAGACTTGGGTGGGCGTAGTGCCTCGCGCTTTTGTCCATCCGCGCATCAGCTCGCCAGAAAATGGTCCCGACGGCGCCGCAACGTTGGTTTTAGTGCACATGGGCCCTTCGGGGGGCGAGCTGGACATCACGGGATTCCCGATCATTCACCCCATTAATTTTCCCACCCTTCATGTAGGCCAGATGTACAGCGAGCATGCCGGAGGGGGTAATATTTGCATGGGGGATGGTTCTGTGAGTTTCTTCTCAGAGTCGTTGGATTTGATCACCTACGCACAGCTCAGCAGCATGAACGAAGGCGAAGTCACGGGGAGTTTTTAATGAAAGATTCAGCAAGCGTGACCAAAAAACTGTTGGCGATCAGCCTGCCGGTAGTGTTAATCATCGCCGTGCTGGCGTTGTATTTCAACCGAGGCTATGGCCCGGTCAGCTACCCTGCATATCAAATTGCGACCGCGCTGTATGGAGCCAGCCTCGCAAAGAGCGCGCCGAGGATCGACGCGATCGAGAAATTGTTGGACGACGGCAGCGATAAACTCGATGTCTCTGAAATTACAGAGCAAGAGCGCAAGTGGCTGCAATCCATTATTAAGAATGCAAGAGCGAAGCGCTGGGAGGCGGCGGCATCTAATGCGAAACGGATCATGGAATCCCAGAACGAACCGAGCGCGTTGGCTGAATAAATGATTGGGATTGAGCGTTAGGATTTTGGATCCGCATTGCTGCGAAACGCCATCCTCATTCCTTTGACTTGTAAGTCGAACGATTTTCAGTTGCTCATGCTCCGATTCCAATAGTCCTCGCAATAGGTCTCCGCTATGGGTAGCCAAAATTAATTGTTTCGTTGGATATTTATTTGCCAGATTCCCAATGACGTTTCCCAATACTCTTGCCTGAGGGGGATGGAGAAAAGACTCGGGGCTCGTCAATTAATCTGACAAAGGCTGGAGACGAAAGTAAGTCAAGCACTACACCAGCAAAGGCTTACATTCCGTCACCTTGATCGTCCAGCTTTGGTGTTTCCGGAAGTCTCTCCACCAAGTCGCGAACTGAAATATTCAGTCCACGTTCAAACTCATCAGGCTCAGTGCAGTGGTATTCTGGGGCAGGTCCTGCACGCTGAAGGATGAGATCTTTGCCAAAAACGGTTTGGAAATAACCATTTAGCTCATCATCAAGAACGACGTCATAGAAGACTGTTTCTAGGGCCTTTTTCGCGGCCACGTCTTCGCCACTTGCTCCTGGATTGACAAGCCTCAAACGATTGCTGGTTGTTAGCAAAGAGTTGAAGACTCCTAGTGGAGGATTTGCCAGTTTGGGAGATAGATGTCGGGCGGAAAATGATCCCGTGACCAGTTGATGATTTCCGTTCTTCAGCTCACCATGACTATCTAATCATGCCTTAAGAGAATTGGTTTCCCGAACACGATTGATCTTACCCTCGCCAATGGGACTATTGGGGCGCTTTGCCTTGATGTGTGAATGAAAGAAGGAGTCCCGAATCAACTTTAACAATGCACTCTTTCCTGCATTGTTTGGGCCAACCACAACAAGCAAGTCGCCTTGATTAAGTTGAAGCTCATATCCACCACTGAACGTAATTTCCGTTAACGCTACAGATAAGTTCATTTCAGGACCAGCAATTTGACAAGACCTGTCTGAATGAGGTGAAGGAGATAAAATGAGCGGTACTGCCATACATTTGCGATACCATGGCAAGCAAACATCGGCAAGATAAATAGGGCTGGAGGGACTCGAACCCCCGGCCAAGAAATTATGAGTTTCCTGCTCTAACCAACTGAGCTACAGCCCCGCAGCACATGGAAGAGCTTTACTATAAAATAAAGTTCGGCTAAAAACTAGCGAACAATGCTCATGTTTCACTTTCCCGCCCAGCCCCATGCCTAACCGAGAAATCGACGTCACCCAATACAATCGCAAAGCGTGGGATCATGTCGCCGATCAGGGGGATGACCTCTATCACGCGATGACGTCAGCACAAATCGAGCGGGCAAAAGCCGGGGATTGGCGGATCCGCGTGACGCCCACCAAAGCCGTTCCCCAAGATTGGATTCTTCCCGCCAAAGGCAAAACGGTTTTGTGCTTGGCTGCCGGCGGTGGACAACAGGCCCCGATTTTAGCCGCGCTGGGAGCCAAGGTGACGGTTGCTGACTTAAGCGCAAAACAGCTGCAACGGGACGCAGAGATCGCCGGCCGCGAAGGGCTGGCAATCAAAACGATCGTCGCCGATATGGCGTCGATGCCAGAATTGGAAGACGCTAGTTTTGATCTGGTCATCAACCCCTGTAGCGTCATCTTCTGCCCCGACGTCAAACCTGTTTGGCGCGAAGTTCACCGCGTGCTCAAACCGGGCGGTCGTTTCGTCACGGGATTCATCAACCCTATCTATTATTTGTTCGACGCGGCCAAAATGGACCGCGGAAAATTGAAGGCGCGCCATAAAATCCCGTATTCGGATTTACAGCTTGATGCAGAAGAAAGAGAGCGGCTGATAGGCCCCGACCGACCGCTGGAGTTCGGCCACACGCTGACCGACTTGATCGCCGGTCAGCTGAATTGTGGTTTCCAGATAACGGGATTCTTCGAAGACCGCTGGGGCGATGACGATCGGCTGAGTGAGCTGATCAACGTGTTTGCGGCGACCTGTGCGGTGAAGGTGTAGGATGGAGGGTGGAAGGCGTAGGGTGGAGTTGGGCTTGCTGTGCAAAAACGGGTTTGCAATTTAGGTTTGGATTGGAACTACCTATTTTTTTGCTTCAACTGAGGCTGATTGAAGATGACCGCTCACAGTAGGTCGAACACCTGTTCCACGTGGGCAGATTTTTAATCTGCCATGCAACGCTGCCGCCGACCACTTGAACTTTGCCATGTAAATTAATCCTACGTGCACCTATTCCGTGATGTGGACCATCGCCTTGAGCACCTTGGACGCGGGATCGAGGTACGTCGGAAAATCTTCGGCCAACTTTTCCATCGTCGTGCGATGAGTGATCCAAGCGTCGGTGTCGATCTTGCCTTCTTTCATCAAATCAATGATCTGCGTGAAATCTTCGACCAGTGCGTTGCGTGAACCCATGATCGTCATCTCGCGCCGATGCATCAGCGGATGGGGGAACTCGACGTTGTCCGCCGTCACGCCGACGTAGACTAATTTTCCGGCGAACGCGACGAACTCCAGCGCGCGTGACATGCTAAATTTGTTACCGGTGGCATCGATGACCGCTTCGCAAAAATTTCCGCCGGTCAGGTCGGACAACGTCTGCAATTCGGAACCATCCTTTTGAACTTGGACCGTCGCATCGACGCCCATTTCGCTCTTGGCAAAATCCAAACGGTCTTGGTTCATGTCCATCATGATGACGCGGCAGCCACGAATCTTCAAAAATTCGACGACTGTCAAGCCAATCGGGCCGCAGCCAATCACTAAAACATTTTCACCTTCCTTGGGGTCAGCTCGATTGACCGCGTGGCAGCCGATCGCCAGTGTCTCCACCAACGCCAATTGTTCGAATTTCAAACCGTTACCGACGTGCAGTTTGTGGGCGGGCAAAACGAATTCTTCGCACATGCCGCCACCGGTGTGAACGCCGATGACCTGAAGATCGTCGCAGCAGTTAGGGCGGCCGCGTTTGCTGGAGTAGCTGTCAGGGTTGTTCATGTAAGGTTCCACGCTGCAGCGATCGCCAACTTTAACGTTGGATACGCCGTCGCCAATTTCCAAGACCTCGACACCCAACTCATGTCCGGGCGTGCGTGGAAACTGAAAAAAGGGAAACTTACCCAAATAAGCCGACGTGTCAGTGCCGCAGATGCCGACCCGATGGACCTTTACTTTTGCTTCACCGGCGCAGGGTGAACTGGGGGCATCGACATCAATCACGGCAATCGACTCTTTGGCGTCAAAGGAAATGGCTTTCACGGGTCACCTTAAACTATTTGGGGAAATGTCCGGGACCAATAATCTGGGCAACAAATGACAACTGACGTAGATCGAGTTCTCATTCTTGAGAAGAATTTACCAATCAGCACCCTGAAATATTGATAACAATTGACTATAGTCTCTGGCACACAAATTGAAAACTAACCCACTCAAATTTCAGACTTTGTTAGGTAATCTCATGGCACTAATTATTGAAAAGTTCTCTTTCGGCGTCGGTGACCGGTTTGCTCATCAAGCCAAGGCTCAGCTGGCGGCTGTTATGAAAGCGGCCCAAGAGGGCGTTGAGATCGTCCCTGTGTGGAACAAATCGAATCGTGAACACACCACAATTGGTTCGCAACCGCAAAGCACACGGGATGCGGCCGACGCGGCGTGTAAAGAATTGGGCTGGAAACATGCTTACTACGTCGATGCGGATCACATCAATTTGAAATTGGTCGACGGTTTTCTCTCTAACAGCGATTTTTTCACACTTGATGTTGCCGATGCGATCGGTTCGCCTGCGTCAGACGAAGATGTGGCCGCGTTTGTTGAAAGTGTCAGTGATCTTATTGGGAATCTGAAGATTGACGGCATCGATGGCGAACTGGAGATCACTGAAGATCTGATCGCCGCCACGGCAAATAAGTTCCTCAAAGCAGTTCAGTCGGCTGGCGAAATTTATCGCTACATCGCCAAAGAAAAAGGCGAGGGCAATTTTGTCACCGAGGTATCGATGGACGAAACGGACAGTCCCCAAACTCCGCCAGAGTTGTTGGTGATTCTGGCGGCATTGGCCAAGGAAAATATTCCCTTGCAGACGATCGCACCAAAATTTACCGGACGTTTTAATAAGGGCGTCGACTACGTTGGCGATGCGGGCCAGTTTGAGAAAGAGTTCTCTGACGATCTGGCGGTGATCGCTTACGCAGTAAAGAAATATGGTTTGCCTGAGAATCTTAAACTTTCGGTTCATTCTGGAAGTGATAAATTTTCGATCTACGGTCCCATTCGACGTTGTCTTGAGAAGACAGGTGCGGGGCTGCACATCAAAACGGCCGGTACGACGTGGCTGGAGGAGCTGATCGGTCTGGCAGAAGCTGATGGAGAAGGCTTGCAATTGGCCAAAGACGTATATGCACAGGCATTCGAGCATAAGGATGCGTTGTGCGAACCTTATGCTTCTGTGATCGACATTGATTATGCGAAACTACCTTCGCCCGAAGAGGTCAACGGTTGGACGGCCGACCAGTACGTCAACGCGTTGCGTCATGATCCGAACCATCCTGAGTTCAACGCGTCGTTGCGACAATTGCTGCATGTGGGATATAAGATCGCGGCAAAAATGGGTGATCGCTATCTGAAGATGTTGGTTGAGTGCGAAGAATCGATCAGTCGCAACGTGACCGAGAACCTTTACGAGCGACATTTGAAGCCACTGTTTTTGTCGTAGTGATGGGAGTTTAAAACCGCCAACGGACGCCAACGGACGCTAATAAACGCGAACGACATGCTTGGTTTTGCGGCGGCAACATTGGGTTGTTGTGTTAACCCATCAACTGCCTGGCGCGGTTGGCTTCTTTCATCACGCCGCGAATCAGCAGAACGCCAACGACGAAGGGAATGAGGCTCATCACCGCCGCCATTATCCAAGAGTAGCTCCATCCGGTTCTCAGCGCGTCGCCGGCAGCGCCAATTTCTAGCTCGGGAGCAGCCAGATGGGTTCTCAATTGCAGTGAAAAATTGATCACGCCCCACATCATTAGCACACAACCAGAAAAGGCGGTGCTGATATAACGTACGATCAATGCCAAGGGCGTTGCCATAAATATTTAAAGGGGGAAAATTTTTAATGCGGGGCGATGAAAGCCCCTAATTTAATTCCTCGACCACTTTTCCGCTATGCCACCCCGCGACCGCAGCATAACCGAGCGTCGTGAAGGACAGGACCACCGCGCCGATTAACGAAGTAACAATGTTTAGAAACGGGACGGGGATCGCCATCAAAAGTCCCGAGGTGAATGCGATGCTGGCCAACGCGGACACGACCAACCAAACGGCTTTCCATTGCGGTCGCTGTCGGCGGTAGCGGCTAAATGCATCTACAGAGATGATTTTAAAAGGCGATTGCGTAAACCATACCGACACCAACATTGGCAGCGCGAAAAAGAAACGCAGCGGCGCGCTCAACCAAGTCGCACCGAACATCAGCAACGGCGATCCGGCAACTGCGAAACTGAATCCAATCAGGAGAAAGGTGCTGGTCCACTCGGTCGAGGGGCCAATTCTCCAGCTCTCGATTCGACGCTCGCCAATGGCCGTCTTTCGGAAGATGATTCCTGCGGTGTACCAGAGGAAGAGGGTTCCCAGCCCAAATAAAGTCCAACCGATGCCTATTCGCCAGAACGCCATGAAGGCGGTATCGCCCATCGTGGGGTCTTGGATTTCTTGATAGTTGGAAAGGGCAAAGTGCCCGACCACATTTCCGGCGGCCAGAAAGATCGCCGCTAAAAAACTTCTAACCGCGACGGTGGCGGTTGAAACAAGATTCACCATTTCACCGAACAGGCTGTCAAATTCGAACTTGGGGAAATCGAAGCCTGTGGGCGATGTTGTTTTAGGGCCCTTCTTCTTGCGGCGTTTCTTTTGTTTGGCAACCTGAGAGGAGCGCGAGCGGTAGGGATCAATCTTATCTTGGTCGGCGTTTTCGGATTTCGTTTTACCTTTCTTTGCAGGTGCCAGCGGAGACGACTGGTTAATTGATCCAGTAACTTCATCAAGATCGCCGAAGAGATCCGCCGGGGCCTCAAGTTTCAATTCATCATCCGAGAAAGATTCGTCTCCACCTTGATCGTCAGCTTTTTTATGGGGAGCCAAAAGATCTTGATTGACGGGAGCCAGCCCAAAGGAGGGATCCACTTCGACCGACGGCGTTGCCTTGGCAGCGGTTGGCTTTCGTTCGGTGGCAGCTGCCTTTTTGGATTTTCGTAACGCGGCGGCTTCAATTTGCTTTTTATTAGGTTCGGGGACGAGAATCGTCGAATAACAATCGGCGCACTTGACTTCCGCACCCACGGAATGAGTCGTTACGAACAGGTGCGATTCGCAAACGGGACACTTCAACGAAAATGACTCAGGCGATTGCGTCACGTCGGTGATGCCGTCGATCTCCAATCGCTTGTCGGGGTCGACGGTGAAGGGAACTTCGGTAGGAATTTCGTTTAAGGTTTCTAGATCGGATTGCTGAGTTGTCTCGGGAAACTGCAAGTCTTCGAAAATATCCGATGATTCCTCGATTTCGCCGGTTTGCTCAATTCCATCAAATTCAATCGGATCAATGGACTCAACGGGGGCGGCCGCTGTTTTTTTATGACTTAACGCTTTTGACAGCGCGGGCTGAACTTTGGGCTGCGATTTACTGTCTATACTTTCATCGAGTAAGTTATTCGAAACCGCCGGAGGTTTATCTTTTTCGGGATGATTTTCGACGACTTCTTCATCACTGTCGAACAGGTCATCAAAATTGCCAACTGCCGGAGCAGGGACCATCAGCGAAGTCGTACAACTTGGGCAGACGATGCGTTGCCCTGCTTGCTGATCTTGGGCGTTGATCTGCTGAAGACACTTGGGACAATCAAAATGAATCATACGAGCCATATCAGCGCATTAGATGGGGCCGGTTTTCAGATGGCCACATTCCGGTAAAAATTGTTTCTCAAACATTTGCGACCGGTTCTATTTTAGTCGGTCAAACATAGCAATGAAAGATTCAGGTTGCCGATGAAATTAGTTAAAGTTGCTGCGGGCGTGATTAATCAAACGCCTATCGACTGGGCGGGTAATCTAAAAAATATCAGCGATGCGATCGAACAAGCACGCAGTGAAAATTGTGCGGTCCTGTGTTTGCCCGAACTTTGCATCACTGGATACGGTTGCGAGGACGCGTTTCACTCCGCTGGAATCCGCGAAACGTCCATCGAGATCCTGATGGAAATTTTGCCGATGACCAACGGCATGGTCGTTTCGGTGGGGCTGCCGTTGATGTATGCCGGAGGAATTTTCAATGCCGCGGCACTGATGGTTGATGGAGCATTGATTGGATTCGTAGCGAAACAGCATTTAGCCGGCGATGGAATTCACTACGAACCGCGTTGGTTCAAGGCTTGGCCCTCTGGCGTGCAGGGCGAAATCGAGATCAATGGCGTCGAGTATCCGTTGGGCGATATAATTTTCGAGGTCGGTGGTATTCGCATCGGATTTGAAATTTGTGAAGACGCCTGGGTGGGCACACGGCCTGGCGGAGGTCTTGCAGCACGCGGCACCGATATTATTCTAAACCCCAGCGCCAGCCATTTTGCGTTTGGCAAACACGATGTGCGGAAGCGCTTTGTGCTCGAGGGCAGTCGCGCGTTCAACGTGACCTATGTTTACGCCAACCTGGTCGGCAATGAATCGGGTCGCGCGATCTTTGACGGTGACGCGATGATCGCCTCGGGCGGACAGTTGTTGGCCACCGGCAATCGTCTATTCTTTGACACTCAGAGGCTGACGACGGCGACGGTTAACGTCGAAGCCACGCGCATGGCGCGAGCCCGCACCGGCAGCTTCGAACCCTCGGTCGATGGGGACGAAACCGACGTCATCGACATTAATTTTGCTTGGCCGGATTGTCCTTTAGTGCGAAGTTCGGTCATCGACGAGGACTGGGAGATTGACACGAATATCAAAGCCGAAGAATTTTGTCGCGCTGTCGCGTTGGGTTTGTTTGACTATATGCGGAAAAGTTTTTCGCGCGGGTTTGTGGTGTCACTGAGCGGCGGTTGTGATTCGGCAAGCGTTGTGGCCTTGATTTACGCGATGTTTCGGTTGGCTGAACACGAGCTGGGATTTGACAAGATGCTTGAGCGGATCAGTCATTGTCTGCCCAAGGGAGAGCGGCCGAAAAATTTGAAGGCTCTGACACAAGTTCTGCTGACGACCGTCTACCAAGCGACTGAGAACAGCGGCAGCGTTACGCAGAACGCGGCGGAAGCAGTTGCCCAAGAGATCGGCGCGAGGCATTATCATTTTGATGTTCAGCCTATGGTCGACAACTATCGCAAGGTGGTTTCGGCAGCGATCGGGCAAGAATTAACTTGGGATGACCACGATATTACGTTGCAAAATATTCAGGCGCGTGTTCGATCGCCCAGCGTTTGGATGTTGGCAAATTTGAACAATGCGTTGCTTCTGTCAACCAGCAACCGCAGCGAAGCGGCCGTTGGTTACGCGACGATGGACGGGGATACCTCGGGAGGTGTTAGCCCAATTGCCGGCATCGATAAGGCGTATTTGCGAAAATGGTTGGTCTGGATGGAGCAAACGGGGCCGCTGGACATCGGTCCTTTGCCATCTTTGAAAACGGTTAACGACCAACAGCCGACTGCTGAGCTACGTCCGCCAAGCGAAAATCAGACCGATGAATCAGATTTGATGCCTTACGATGTCTTGGATGCGATCGAACGGTTGGCCATTCGCGATAAACTTGTGCCGCTGGAAGTGCTGGAGCACATGCGCGTCGAATTTCCTGACGTTTCGGTTCAGCAGATGGGTGCTTGGACGATCCGATTTTTCAATCTATGGTGTCGCAATCAGTGGAAACGCGAAAGGTATGCGCCGTCTTTTCACTTGGATGACAAGAACCTCGACCCCAAGACGTGGTGCCGGTTCCCAATTCTGTCGGGCGGTTTCCAAAGAGAATTGCAAACACTCCGGGCGTACTTAGATGCTCAACCGACATGATTCTGTTGTTATATTGAACGTGCCGGACAGAATTTGGTTACGATATATCGGTATTCCAAGTTATCTGGCAGCATTTATGCCGCGACTCAAAATCCCAACAAAGCGACAGGTCGGTCCATGAGAAATTTTATCACGTGTCTTTTCATCTTTGTGCTTCTTGCCGTGGGCTGCCGCTCTGCGTTGGCTCAAACGAGCGTTGAAAAGACGGACTCACCGGTGATGGCTCCGGCCGAAACGGATGATTTTACGTCGATCTTTAACGGCGTTGATTTGACCGGTTGGAGCGGTGACGATCAGCTTTGGAAAGTTGAGAACGGCGTTATTCGCGGCGAGACGACCAAAGAGGTTGCCGCGAAAGGGAATACGTTTCTAATCTGGAAAGCTGGTTCGACCGCAGATTTTGAATTGCGACTCAGCTTCCGGGTTTCTTCGCAGAACAATTCGGGCATTCAATATCGCTCGGCTCACATTACCGATCCGGTGATGAAGCCGAGGAACGATTTCGTTCTGCGAGGATATCAACACGAGATACGCAATTCGGGCGAGTTGCCTGACGTCGCGGGATTCATTTATGACGAAGGTGGAAAACGAGGACGTATTTGCCACGTTGGGGAAAAAGCGATTTGGAAGGATGGGGAGAAGGTTGTCCAAGATTCAATAATCTCTGGCGATGAATTTGAATCGCTATTTAAGGTCGATCAGTTCAACGACGTCGTCATCATCGCCAAGGGCAACCAGATCCAGCACTTTCTCAACGATCGCTTGATTCTTGATTTTACCGATTCGGATGACCTGGCGACGCTTACTGGATCTTTGGGATTGCAGCTGCACGGTGGTGCACCAATGTGGTGCGAGTTTAAAGACATTCGGATCAAGAAGTTTGAACGTTAATTTCAAACCTATTTATTAAAGCGACTTATGAAATGATTTAGCTTTATGGAATGATTTAGTTAATAGGTGAGCAACGTGCGATTCATTTTGAATGGCAGCACAGGATCCGTGGCCTCACCCCCAACAGTAAACTTGCCGTTGCTTCACAAATTGGGCCAGTTGTTATCGAGCCCAGAAAATATTTCCTCGGGAACGAGGCGGAAGTCCAGTGCGTTGAGTGCGCAATTGTTCTTGGCGAATGACGAAATTCCGGTGCAAGTTTGAGCCGTAGCCAGTCACCGGACGCGCTGTTGCCGGGCGATTATTTGTGAGAGAGTAAATCACTGAAGACCAAATCGGACTCACACGTGAAAAGGTCGGTTGAAATGAGGCTCGGTTTCGGAACAACAGTGCATTTGCTGTCTGGATAGAAAGGCAGAAGATGATCGTGGCGAAAACGGTGATGGTTAGAATTTCGAACATGTCTGCTGACAACCCTATTGTTCTAATTTAGAGAATACGAATTGGCCGCTCCAATATCGATGCTCTCTTTTCGTGGGTTCATCGGCCAGCGTTATAACCACGGATATCGGAAAATACACTCGCTCACGTCGGATTATCATTGTCGAGCGACAATCGTTTTAAAGTAAGTGCTATATTTGGATCTTCGGCCACTGTTATAGCTACAAGACTGCCAACTGCTTCGTTGCCCATCTATTGCCCGGATTTTGATGGTTATAATTCACAGACTGCGATATCTGCCGGTTTTTTGTTGACAAAAAGATCTCAGTCTACTTACTTCCGCCGATATAACCTAGAATGGAGAAATATAGGTCCGACGCGTGAAACGGCTACCCAGAAGTGGGTTCTGTTCTGAAGACAGCGTGGACTTAGATTTTTTTTCGATTTTTACTTTGTAAAGCTTGTATTGTTGACAATGAGGGTTATGATACGTCTTTGAATTAGAGAAATGCTTTCGGATATTGTTTTGTTTACGTTTAAACGCCCCAACCTACCACTCACGGTGGTTATGGGCACTTTTTTTTCCAAGGATCACACAACCATGAAATTGTTAAGAAATCTACTAACCGTGACTGCAGTAGCGCTGCTGATGGCCAGCGGCGTAAACGCTCAGTCAACTATTACCGCACTCGATCTGCGTGGGGGTGGTGTTTTCGGTCACCCGAACGCGACACCTTCATCAGTTCCCGCTGTAGGTACCGCTGCTGACCCTCTCGACTGGGTGATTTCCTACGCCATGTTGGATCTTGATGGCGACGGTACAGCAAACGATACCGTCAATTTTACCGTTAGAGCGACTGGTGGACCGGGCCAAAGAGCTCAGAACCAAGGCGTTGACACTGGTTTCGGTAACTTAACTGATGTTACTTTTTCGGTTGTCGGCGTTTCGGGAACTACGACAGACCTTGGTAGCACAATCGTGTTCGACGGTTTCACCGGTGGCGCTATCGGTGGAGGGAATTTCGACGGAGCGGGCGGCAGTCTCGACAGAACTGCCGATATTAATGGTAATGCCGCAACGATTTCTACAACAGGCAATGGTTTCGCTATTGACGATGTAGACTTTGCGTTGACTCCGACCATCCTGTACACCAACTCCGGCGGTACCAGTGGCAGCGTTGTGGCTCGTCATCACGACCTACAGTTCAGTACTGTTCCTGTTCCAGAGCCCAGCTCTTTGGCTTTGCTAGGCCTTGCAGGCTTGGGACTTGGCACGCGTCGTCGCCGATAGTTTGATTTTGTTTCTGTTCGGATTATCGGACAGTGAGCGATAAAAAAATAAGGCCCAGACATTAAATGTCTGGGCCTTTTTCGTGTAAATGCGTTAGGGGCTGCTGTTTCAATGCATCCGTTTTGGCGTTAGCGGCTTGTTGATTAAGTGAGCCGTTTAGGCGTTAGCCTCGGTTTGGTCATCGCTAATAAACCGGGGCTATCGCCCAATGGCACTTACTTTAGATTTTTACTAGCGGTGCAGAAACCAAAATTTAGCTCCCCCTCTCCCTGAAAATTCGGACGTTAGATCTTGCCACTGGTAGCAAACGTCATCCGAATTTTAAGGGAGAGGGGGCTGGGGGGTGAGGGTTTTTCGAACGTAGACTTTTGCCCAGAGGCAATGGTTTACGAGATCATTTGCTGGCGGAAGTTGTTATCCCAAACTTTATTGCTCCTCACCCCCCAACCCCCTCTCCTCGTGAATTCGGTCAACGCTTGATTCAATGGCAGCGTCTTTAGGTCCGAATTCACGAGGAGAGGGGGAGCTTGTTTTTATGGTTGGATGTAAAGGAAGCGCCTTGCCGCTCACATTTTCGCTACCACGTCAATTACAAAGCTCTTGATCCAAATGTAACGCTGTCCAACTAAAGTAAGTGCCGTTATGTAAGTGCCGTTATGTAAGTGCCATCGGGCTAGAGCCCAGCGGCTGATAAAACGATCCGTTGGATCATCTAAGGTAAATGCCGTTTTGGGCTAGCGACCAAACGGCTGATATTCAAAACGGAAATCAGACTAAATCAACAAGCCCTTTGGGGAGAATCACTCCAGCGACATAAGAAACTCAGTCATCTCTCCCGATGCATGGGCGTTGCCTTGTTGATTGGCTTGTTCAATGCCCTGCCGAAGTATCTGTTGGGCCTCTTCAATGCGGTCCAGTCCCGCCAGTTGCTGACCGGCCATGAAGAATGCGGGTACGTGTGGCGGGTCGGAGGCCATCAGTTCGCCAAACAACTTTAGACTGGCCTCGTGCTGCTCTTCGCTTTTCAACTCCATCGCTAATGCATACTGCAAAAACGTGTCCTCTGGCGTTTCTTTGAGCATCGCTTCGATTTGTGCGCGTCGTGACATAGTTTGTGGCTGGATTCTGGTTGTGGAAGTTTTTATTTAGCCTGGCGAGATGGACTTGTTCTTTGTCAATTTAACTTCGTTGCCGCATTCGTTGTACTCAATCGAATCGACGAAATTTTTCATCAGCATCACGCCACGACCACACGTCTTTCCAATATTCTCATCGGCTGTTGGGTCGGGCACATCCTCGGGGTCAAAGCCGCAACCTCGATCAGAAATCGTGGCTTCGAAGGTGTCATCGTTGAACCCTAGGTTAACGCCTACCAGCTTGTCTGGGTCGGAATCGTTACCATGCTTAATGGCGTTCATGATGGCTTCTTCTAAGGCCATTCGGATGCTGAATTTATCATTGGCGCTCCAACGGTGCATCTCCAGCGCATCGAGTATCTCTGCGATCAGCGGTGCACATTGGTCGGGATCCGCAGGAATCTTGCGGACGATCGACCAAATCCAAGAAGAGCGAGTCATGATGAGAGCGTGTTTTCTAATCCGTTAATTTCTTAGCTGTGGAACCATTTTCAGTGGCTACGTCGACTGGCAACTACTTTGCCAGGGATTCGATGGCGGCTTGCTGATCAACGCGAATCTGAAACAGCTCGTCCAAGTGTGTGTAACTGAACAGGTCTCTGACCTCGGGCCTAAGATTGCTCAGACAGATCTCGCCGCCACGAGCTCTCACGTGCTTCTCCAAGACGATCAGTTTGTTAATCGCAGCGCTGGAGAAGAAGCTGACATTTTCGAAATTGACGACAACGTCTTCGTTTGCTTCATTATCGAGAAGAGCAAGCAGTTCAGCCCCCATCTGTTCGATTCGACTGGGGTCCATCACTTTGGGATCGGTAAATTTGACGACTGCGACTTGGGCGACGTTGTCAATTTCGAGGCACTCTAATTTTTCCATTGTGGAGCTCTAATATACGGAAACCGAAATGAGATACTCATGCAAATTTAACGCCTGAGCCACTACAGAATATTATAGCCCAAGCTGAGTGCGGTTTGTATTGTTTCGTTCGTCAAAAAACAAGGCAATCGGACAAAGGTTCGTCGCTTGGGGCGTTGACTGGTGGCCCACAAAAAAACAGCGGCAGAATAAAAAACACTAGCTGAAACATCAGCAGATGATAGACCAGACACTCATCCGCTTGCGCCTCAAACTAATGTTTTTTAATCTCGCCGCTGCTCGTTTTTGCTCTGTGTAAGCTCTGAGGATGGTAAAGATTTCGCTTTGGCATCTAAAATTAGTGTCTCAGTAGGCCCTGCAGGATCATCACCGCGCCTAAAAACAGCACTGGCCAGCAAATCCAGCGTGGCGGATTGATCGTACGATTTCCAATCCCAACGGCCGTTGTGGGCTGATACTGGGCAGCATTGTTGGAGTAGGAAGTTTGGTAGTAAGGCGAATTGTAGTTCTGTCGATTCGCGTCGAATTGTGGCGATGGAATCGTCGCCGGAACGCTGATTCCATTCGGATTGCCGGCAAAATTATCGCTGAGAAAATTACTTACTCGGCGTGTCATCGTAAATGATTCCACGACGTTCAGCTGAATCCCCATGAAAATCAATAAGAAGCCAATCGACATCAGTGAAGTGCGACTCATGGTGTTATCCTCGGTGGAAAATTAGCTCGATGATCGTGCAAACCAAGACTCCTTTCCAAGTCACACACCCAGTCTCTTAACATATCGTGTACCTGAGCAAGAAATCTTGAGCCCAGCACGCTCAAATTGCTATCACCTTTCTGGTATCTTATTAGGCGACTTGCAGAATCGGTACACCCGTTACCGGCGGCATATCTTCGCCGCTCACTGTCGCCTAAAAATTCAATTCCTTCGCCGCTGACGGCCAAGTTTCCCCAATGACTTCCGAAAATCCTGCTGTCAAAATCGAAAAAAGCAATGGGCTTACTTCTCCCAGTTTTCAAGGGTTGCTGTGGACGAATTGGCTGACGGCGATCAACGATAATGCGTTTCGCTGGTTTGTGATTGGAGCCGGAAAGACCTATTACCAACCGGGGCAAGAGAGCACCGTGTTGATGCTGGCCACGATTTCGTTCGTGATTCCCTACATCATTTTGGCGTCGCCGGCGGGTTGGTTGGCGGATCGGTTCCCAAAACGCAACGTTATTGTCGGCTGTAAGATTCTTGAGATCATTGTGATGGTGATCGGTATCGCTTCGTTGCTGTTAGGAAGCATCGTCCTGCTGATGATTTCGGTATTTTTGATGGGGGCACAAAGTGCGCTTTTTGCGCCGGCGAAAATCGGCACCATCCCCGAACTTCTGGATGAATCGGAGATCTCAACGGGTAACGGCATCTTCAATCTGGCAACGCTTTCGGCGGTCATCATTGGCATGGGCATTGGCGGCTATCTGGCTGACCTTGCCGGTATCCGAGGGCAAGAAAATATCTGGCTGACCGGTTCGGTGCTGATTGGGCTGGCTGTGGCGGGAACCGCCGTCAGCCTTCTGATTACGCCCTTCAAAGCGGCCAACCCAACGGTCAAGTTTCCTATAAACGTCCCGCTGGAGACCGGTCGCAATATTTGGCAACTGGTTTCGATGGGCCGTCTGTTTCGCGTCGGACTGGGAGTGGTTTTCTTCTGGTCGATAGCCAGTATTTCACAATTAAACATCGACATCTTCGCGGCCGAGAGTGGCAGTGTGAACGAAGTCGAGAAACTGCCGCTGCTTGTTTCACTGGTGCTGGGGTTGGGCGTAGGCAGCGTTATGGCGGGGATTGCATCGGGTGGCAAAATTGAGTTGGGTTTGGTTCCGTGGGGAGCGCTGGGCATCGCTGTTTTCAGTATTTTGCTGTTTTTTACACCGGCTGACTTTGTTACCGGTGGACTCAATTTTAAGTTAGTCATCGCTTGTGGATTGCTGGCCGCCTTAGGAGCAAGCGCCGGATTCTTCGACGTGCCGCTGAGTTCCTATCTCCAAAAGAACAGTCCTCCGGAACGCTTGGGCGAAATTCTGTCGGCCGTTAATTGCATTGCCTTCGCCGGAATCGCGATGGCCGCGCTGCTATTGAACTTACTGACCGTTGGAAACCAGCAAGGGAGTTTTGGAAGTCTTCCCGAATCCTATCGCGCGGCCAGTTTATCTGAAGCGCATCAGCAACAGGTGCAAGCCGTCGTTGCGGATTACGAATCGGCGCTCACAACTGCGAGATCTTCGGACGATGTTGATCTGTTGGACTTCGCCAATCGTATCGATGCGGCCCACCGCTCACAAGCGATCAACGAACTGGTTAACTCTGAGATTGAGTTCAGAAAGAAGAACGATCAGTTGACTTCTATCGTGCGTTATCAAGACACCGAACGATTTCCCAAGGCACAGCAAAGAGAAATTAAAAAAGTGTTGCAGCAGTCAGGTAAACTCCCACTGTTCTCTTCCCGCAGCGTTTTTCTGATCTTCGGATTACTCACGCTGCCCGTTTTTGGCTATGCTTTCTGGCGATTGCCTCACGCAATGGTGAGGATGGGCTGGGTGCTGATGATGAAGTTCTTCTATCGCATCAAGATACACGGCGCAGAGAACATCCCAGCGACCGGAGGGGCTGTCATTGTCGTCAACCATTCAACGTGGCTGGACGGCGTTATCTTTCGTGTGTTTTCGCCGCGACCGATCCGCATCATCGCTTACGCTGGAAACTTTGCAAATCCAATCATGAAAAAATGGGCTGCTTTTTGCGGGGTCATTTTAATTGGTGGTGGACCCAAAAGTATCGCGCGAGCCTTCAAGGAAGCGCGAAAGGCTCTCGACGATGGTGAATTGTTGGGGCTGTTCCCTGAAGGCGGTATCTCGCGAAGCCAACAGGTCCGTTCTTTTAAACCTGGCCTGATGAAAATCCTCAAAGGACGCGAAGTTCCCATCATTCCAATGTATTTCGATGAACTTTGGGGCAGTATATTTAGTTATTCAAAAGGTCGCGCGTTTTCCAAGTTTCCCAACTCGATCCGGCGTCCGATTTCTGTTCACATTGGCCAACCTGTCCAGCCCCAGCCCGACTCGATGGTCCCCATCCAAACCGCAGTCCAAAATTTGAGTTCAACGACCATGAAAAATTACGTTGGCAAGTTTGTCTCGCCTGTTTCTGAGTTCATTTACTCGTGCAAACGACAGAAGTTCAAATCAAAGTGTGTTGACTCGATGAAGTCCGAAGAAAAGGGCGGAACACTGCTACTGCGATCGCTGGTCCTGCGGCGGTTGCTCAGACGAGAGGTTTTCGGCGACGGTGAGACCACGGTGGGTGTGTTGATCCCTCCAACGGTAGGCGGAGCCATCGTGAATTTGGCGTTGGGGTTAGATCAACGCATCGTCGTTAATTTGAACTATTCGTTGTCGCAGGAATTGATCAACCACTGTCTCAAAGAGGCCGGCATTAAACATGTTTTGACGACAAAGAAAGTAATGGAAAAGTTCCAATTCGATTTGGACTGCGAAGTTGTTTTCCTTGACGATTTAAAAGACAAAGTGACCGCTGTGGATAAGGCGATCGCCGCGACGCAGAGTTTTGTGATGCCCGGAATACTGCTCAATAAGCTGTTAGGGCTGAATAAAATTAAATCAGACGACGTCATGACGATCGTGTTTACATCGGGTTCAACCGGTGTCCCCAAAGGCGTAATGTTGACTCACGAAAATATTCTGTTTGACGTGCGCGGGTTTGAGAAAGCGGCTGCCTTTAAATTGTCTGACACGATCATGGGAATTCTGCCATTCTTCCACTCATTCGGATACACCATCACGTTGTGGGGGCCAATGATGTGCGACGTGCGCGGTGCCTATCATTTGAATCCGCTGGACGCCAAACAAATTGGGAAACTGGTTGAAAAGTACTCAGGTACGATCTTAATGGCGACGCCGACCTTTTTGAGAACCTACATGCGGCGATGTACGCCAGAGCAATTTAAAACGCTCGACGCGGTGGTAACCGGTGCGGAACGTCTTCCGCCGGAACTGGCTCAACAATACAAAGAGAAATTTGGCGTGATGCCAGTTCAGGGGTACGGAGTCACAGAACTTTCACCTGCGGTCGCCGCGAACATTCCTCATTCTCGCCAAACAAGCAAATTTCAAGTCGACGATAAAGAGGGAACGGTGGGGCGTCCAATTGCCAACGTTGCTGTGAAAGTCTGTCACCTGGAGACGGACGAAGAACTGCCTCGCAACGAACCCGGTATGCTCTGGGTGTCGGGTCCGATCGTGATGAAGGGGTACTTAAACAATCCCGAAGCCACCAACGAAGTTATTGTTGATGGCTGGTATAAGACTGGCGACGTGGCAAAGCTGGACGAAGATGGTTTCATTACGATCACCGGACGGATCAGCCGGTTTTCAAAGATTGGCGGAGAGATGGTTCCTCATTTGAAGATCGAAGAGGTGCTCAGCGAGTTCCTTGATCGCACGCCCGATGACGACTCTGACGATCACCTAGCTGTGGCAGTGACCGCAGTGCCGGATGAGAAGAAAGGCGAACGTCTGATCGTGCTGTATGCTTGCGATCACAAAACGGTCGATGAAATGAAGACAGTGTTGACCGAGGCGGGGTTGCCTAACGTTTTCATTCCTTCAAGCAATAGTTTTTTCCGCGTCCAAGAGTTGCCAATTCTTGGAACCGGAAAGATCGACCTGAAAGGGATCAAGGATAAAGCAGCGGAACTTGTCGCGGCCGAAGGTTAGATTGCAAAGCGTTCAACATGGTCCGGTTGGGCTGTTGAATGAAGTCTCATTGTAAGCCGCAAGGCGCTTGCCGCGGGTTCGTCGCCCTAAATTCCAGCGTAACAACACTGAACCGGCGGCTAACGCTTTGACGCTCACTTTCATTCCCCCAAGCAATCCTGCTGCAACACGCCGTGTTTTCAATCAATGTCCCGCCGTCGATTCTTCCATGTGCTCGGCTCCGATCAATCGTTTTGCAAAACCGCCAACGGTCAGCCCTTGGACGATGATCGAGAAGACCACCACGATGTAAGTGACCGTCAGGAACACGGCGCGGCATTCTTCAGGAAGGATCAGCGCCAGCGCGATCGAAATTCCGCCTCGCAAACCACCCCATGTCATAATCGTCGTCGTGTGGGGGACGAATTGCAGACGCTTAGAGAAAAACGTCACAGGCAGGATCAACGATAAGTAGCGTGAAACTAACACGATAACGATCGCCACTAATCCCGCAATTATGAACTTCTGTTCGACTTCAAGGATGAGAATCTCAAGCCCGATCAGCACAAATAAGATCGCATTGAGCAAAATATCGATCAGCTCCCAGAACTTATCAACGTAGATCTCGGTTTGTTTGGACATGGCGGTTCCACGCACCGTGTCATTTCCGACAATCAATCCGGCGACCACCATCGCCAAAGGCGCCGATAGGTGTAGATAATGGGCCAATGAACAGCCGCCCATCACACATGCCAGCGTGATCATGACTTCAATTTCGTAATCGTCGATCGAACGCAGCAAAATATAAGTTCCGTAACCGAGCACCAAACCTAGCAGAATTCCGCCACCGACTTCGACAAAGAATAGTTTGGCAACCGACATCACATCGGTACTTGCATGGTGCTCAGCGTGCCCATCTGTGGCCGTTTCGCCGGGCGACTTCGTTTCTGGCTCTGGATCCTGGTTTTCGCCGGTAACCGGCGCTTCAAAACTTACAGGCATCAGATGAGCATCGACCGACTGATGGACCGCCGCATGACCGTCGGTCGGTTCTACATGGTGAGGGTCGGCACCACCGGTGGCGATACTGAAGATCGTAAGAAACACAACCACGCCCACGCCGTCGTTGAATAATGATTCACCGACGATTTTGGTTTCGAGTTTTTTTGGCACGCCGGCTTGTTTAAGAATTCCTAAAACGGCGATGGGATCTGTTGGTGAAATGAGTGCACCGAACAATAGGCAGTGGATGAATTGCATGGGTAAACCAAGGTATCCCAACGCAAAGTATGACAGTGTGCCGACCAGAAATGTCGATGATAAAACGCCCAGCGTCGCGAAAACCAACACCGGCCAGCGCTGGACACGCAGCTGATCAAAGTTGGTGTGCATCGCACCGGCGAACAGGAGAAAGCCCAACATCACATCCATCAGAACTTCTTCGAAGTTGATCGATCGAATCAGGGACTTTGCCGAATCAATCAGCATCGGCGAAAAGAGGCTGCTGACGAACAATACCACCGTGAATAGAATGGCAATAATCATCAGCCCAATGGTGTTGGGCAGCTTCAGCAAACGAACGTTGATGTATCCAAAGAGCGCTGACAACGCGATGACAATGGAACTGATTTCGAAAAGGCTCATCGTAAGGATTGCTCGCTGAGATCGTTGAAGTTCAATTCGTCAAATCTTAGCGTATGGTCGGCATCTGTTGGAGTCGCCTGAAATCTGGCTCGTGATCATCTACGGCGCCAGACGAACCTTGGTCCACTGCCCTGCCCCATCATTTATATAGGCGATGCGGTCGTGCAAGCGGTCCAATCGACCTTGCCAGAATTCCAATCGGTCTGGCCGAATCAAATACCCGCCCCAATTATCGGGCAGGGGGATTTCTTGATCTGCGAATTCCTTCTCCAGCGAATCACGATATTGCTCAAGTTCTGCGCGCGATTCGATCACCTGAGATTGGCGTGATACCATTGCCCCGATTTGAGATCCTCGTGGACGGGAATGAAAGTATTGTTCTGAGTCCTGCTTCGATGTTCGTTCGGCCTGCCCTTCTATGCGTAATTGGCGGCCGAGATAGGGCCAGTGAAAGCACAACGCCACATTGGGATTCGCTTCGATTTGCTGACCTTTATCGGAATCGTAGTTGGTATAGAAACGGAATCCGTCTGCATCGACACCTTTTAGCAGCACCCAACGACTGGACACACGGCCCGAAGGATCACTGGTGGACAACGTCATCGCGTTGGGCTCAAACCAGTCGCCGGGTGATTGATTCGTTGCCTCTGCAAACCATTGTTGAAAGGATTCCATTGGGTTGTCTGAAAGATCTTCCGGACCAAATCCGGCGGTTTCGTATTCTTTGCGTAACGCTTTAAAATCCATCGTTTCTCTCGTTGGCTGGAAAAAAGGCTCTCGCCCAATCAATTTCGGGAGGGTCGAGCCGAGCTTTGGGCTATCTTCACGGATTTCGGCGCTGCGTTCAACGCCGTAAAAATCTATTATGGACTGCTCAGCTAAACCCTCACTGGAAAAACTACAGCTATGCAACTGTTTAAATCAAAACCGAGCCTTGGCGATGACGAAAAATCCAGAATCGAATTCCATTTGCAACAGATCGCCGAAAGCATCACTGCGGACCGTTGTCGGCTGAAAGTTCTGTCCGAAGAAGATTTGCTGGCAGCTGATTCTACAGGTGCGCACTTAACCGATGTCGATTCCTTAGTAGAAAAAATCGGCAGACATCTGTCTCACGACGTCGGGAATATTTCGGTTCTCACTCAGCCGCAAACGCTGGAAAAATGTGGCAGCGGCGGCGGCTGAGGCGGCGGCTCCTGCGAAGGACTCGGCGGTCTGCCGGGAACGTATGATGCCAGTTCACGCACCATCACATTACACACAACGATTGAATCTGAACCGGGCTTAACCGCGGCGGCGGTAATCCACCATGTTGTCGCCGACCTGCTGCATCAGAAAGAATTCTCTTACGCTCATTTTCCCGAACTGGTCGATGTTGCGGTGGTAATGACGGGACTGGGTTCCCTGCGAAGCCGATTCGAATTTGTGAAACGGGCCGACATTTTTTGGGATTCAACCTACTGGGGTGTGTTCCCGCGTCCGTTTCTTGATACGCCCAGCCTTGGATACATCCACGCGATGGCGGCTTGGATGCGCGACGATCAGGATCCGTCTTGGTTCGCAGGTTTACCGGCCACTGTGAATAAACCGAGCAAGAAGTCGCTGAAGTTTTTGACTAAATCGGGCGATTCGTTTTTTAATCCCAAAACCGCTGATCAACGCTTGCTGCAACAAGATCAACAACGATGGTTGGCGTTAGCATCTGAAAAATCGGTCACGAAACAGGTCATCGCGATCCGACACTTCCAACCCGATAACGCGCTGGCGGATCAACAGGCTGAAATTTTGCTGGAGAAGCTTCGTTCGGCAAACGTTACATTGACGCTGCACGCGATTACGACAATCGAAGCACTAAAGATATCAACCGAACCGATCGTTGACCAACTAAATCGTCTCACCGAGCATAATAACGATGAGGTCCGCGCAAAAGCTGTGATCGCGTTAACGAAGCTGAACCAAATTGACGAAACGACCGTCGGCATAGCGACTAAAATGATCGACAGTCGAGCCAAGCATGTGGTGTATGCGGGTGTGTTTGCATTAGGGTCGCAACCCGAGGTCGATCAGACAACGCTGCGCGCGGTGGATCGTGGTTTCTTATCAGCATTGCAAACGTGCGATTACGAATTTATTCAGCTCTTCGCGACATCGTACGCGCGTTGGATGGAGCAGCCTGAAGAACACTTTCGCACACTACTCAATGACGACGGCGAGTACCTGGAGTTGGCGACTGAAGCCCTGCAGGCGTCGCGCGAGCAATCGGTGGCTTTGGGATAGATCAGCCCCATTGGTTGGTAGTTGCAGACTGATGCTAAAACGTGTGCTTGTGAAGTTACCGTGAATTTTCAGCTGCTTAAATCAGCCGCGTGTCGGACGCCAACGGACCGTACAATCGGACCATGCCGCAATCAGGTGTCGCACATCCCGAATTTTCCGAATTCGTTCAGCCGCAGCGGTCGTTTTTGCCTTAATTGTCGATTCTCTCTATAAATTAGGTATATCCGCAGCCAGCCCCGCAACTGAGATTTGAGATTCGAGCCATGTCCAAAACGATGGAAAACGTAAAAACGATCAACAGCGCTGTCCGCACTGCCATGATGCTGGTGATTGCCGGAGGGCTGGGCTATGGAGGTTACGCGGGCTATACCGAGTTCATCCAACCAGGCATCCAAGCCAAACAAGCGATTGCCGATCTTGACGAACTAAAAATGGCGCATGAAACGCAGGCCGAACAACTGCGGGAGTCGGAGCTGGAAAACGATCGTTTGGCGACGATCAACAAATTGATGCGTGTTGAAGGACGAATCGCAAATTTAGAGGTCCTTGAAAAAGGCGTCGACGAAGACGGTCAGGACTATTTAGAAGTGCGATTCACCGAAGTCGACGAGGAAGGTTATCCGGTTGGTGCGGCGCGTGACTATACGCTGACTGGCAATACGTTTTTCATTGATTGCTGGGTGGCTAAATTTGAAGACAAGTACATCGAAGGCGTCGATGATTTGCGAGGCCAGTCTTTGGTGATGTTTAAAAGCATTTTCGGGAACGATCAGAAACCGAGCGAAGCGTTTTCTCTGGACGATTCTTCCCAACGCGTCCCCAAGCGTTATCAAACGGATCGTCAAAGCGCGTTTGAGGCAAAGATTTGGGCGGACTTCAATACTGTTTGCAACGACCGCGAAAAACAGAAGGAGCTGGGCATTCGTGCGATTCACGGACAAGCCAATTACCTGCCGCCAGAGGAGGGACGCACATATCAAATCAAGCTACGTTCCACCGGCGACGTCAGCCTATCGCCGCTGTCCAAAGAAGAAGCGGAATCAGACGAGTGATAAAAATCAGATCGCTGCTTGCAAATCTCCTGCCGCTCAACTGATCCAATATCGTCATAGCGACTTCGCCTGCCGAACCTCAATCGCGAAAGCTCACATTATGTCGAGCGTTTCACTGGTAAGACAGAATCGACTTGGGGATTTTGGTCAGCTAAGCGTCCCGAAGACGTTCTAAATTTGGCAACGATTGATTGTCAAATTTCTTTAGCTCAGATTTATGCGAAAGTCGAATCCGAAACGGGTGATCGACAAGACGATGATTTAAAGGTCATTGAAGAAATGCCGATTATCAAAGCAGTTCGAGCCTTTAACCCTTAGCCCTTAACCCTTAGTGCAGAAAGTCATGTTTGATTTTCTTTGGGAAAGCGACTGACCTACAAAATCAATCTTCAACCGAATGCTGCTTCAGATCTTCTAACGAAACAAACTCGATTGAAGAAAGATGAGTCGCTTCTAAGTGAACCTTTGGCGCGACGCCAGCCTCAAACGCTTCCTTCCAGCGCGACACGCACAAGCACCAACGGTCTCCGGGGATTAAACCAGGGAATTGGTACTCTGGTACAGGCGTCGTTAAATCGTTGCCCGCATTTTTACTGAACTCAAGAAAGTCGGCCGTCATTTCGGCACAGACAATGTGTACTCCATAATCGGATTGCCCTGTGCGACAGAAACCATCACGATAAAATCCGGTCACTGGATTGTTGCAACACATTTCCAGATCGGTACCAACGACGTTTTTGGGCATCTTAAGCTTCCTCTTCTCGTTCGGATTTGATGCTGCGGATAGCGCCGAGAAAGTGCTTGCAGCTCTTCATGCGATCCTCGACCTTGACCTCCATACACTTATGTACGGCGTTGCCAAGTTTCCGATTGAGGTCGGGACGATGCTCGAAAATGCTGGTGACTTCTACCGAATCGTGGGTCAATGCGGCCATTCCCGAAGTGTCTTCGGAGCCCCACGGATGCTGCCAGGTAAGCATACGATACATGGTGACACCCAGTGCAAATACATCGACGCGCGCATCGGTCGCACGGCGGCGAACAATCTCGGGAGCCATATACTGCGGCGTACCCGTTCGATTGCCAGGTTGACGATAAGGCGGTTCGTTAGGAATCGTCAAACCAAAATCAATCAATCTTACTCCTGTATAATTCGTATGACAGATGAAGTTTCGAGGACACACGTCACGGTGAATGAATCCGGCATCGTGTACGACCTGCACCGCTTCGGCCATCTGGCGTATCATCTTCAGGCGGTTAGGGGCAATCTCTTCGCGCTGTGATCGAATGACCGCATCCAATCCAGAGCCCTCGATGTACTCCATCAAGATATATTCTTGGCCCAATTTCGTTTTCCCGTATTCGTAGGTTTCCACGATCAGCGGATGCGAAATTTGCATGGCGATTTCGCCTTCTTCGGGTTTGTTAAGCCCTTTGAATCGCGAACGAAAATGTTCTAGTTTTTTGGCATCAAGAAACTTGATCCCGTATAGCTTGCCGGTGCCGATTTCTTTGGCCACGCGGAACTTGGACATCGTCCCCGAGAACGCGTGACGGTCCAGCTGAAACCGAGTTGAGACGTCGAGCTTGGCCGGTTTTTTATCGCCGCCGAAAAGTTTATCAAAGATTCCCATGAAGTCCTTTTTTGTGAGGATTGTCGCCTTTCGCTACGCGAAAGTTGCGTTCTCATCCGGAGCGATAGACGACTTAGTTTACTTCCCGCAATAGTCAATCGTCCGCGCGATCTCTGACTTCAATTTATCACGGGTGACGATTCGGTCAATGAAGCCGTGCTCTAAAAGAAACTCACTGGTTTGGAAGCCTTCGGGAAGTTCGATTTGAATCGTCGCTTTAATCGTTCGTGGACCCGCGAATCCGATCAAGGCTTTGGGTTCGGCAAACACAACATCGCCCAACGAGGCAAAACTGGCCGCCACGCCGCCCATGGTTGGGTTTGTCAGAACGGAGATGAACAGTCCGCCTTTTTCGTCGTAGCGGGCCAACGCCGCTGACACTTTTGCCATTTGCATCAAGGACAGAATCCCTTCGTGCATGCGAGCACCACCACCAGAGCCGCTGATGATAATCAGAGGAAGATTCTGTTCGGTCGCCCGTTCGGTCAAACGGGTCAACCGTTCGCCGACGACCGACCCCATGCTGCCCATGATGAATTGCGAGTCAGTGATGCCGATCGCAACGCGGCGAGCCCGAATCATACCGCAGCCAGTGATCGCGGCATCGCTGAGCCCCGTTTTCTTTTGTTCTGATTTGACGCGGTCGACGTAGGCGCGGCTGTCGGTGAAACCCAGCGGGTCGCCGGAAACGAGTTCGCCGTCCCACTCTTCAAACGTGCCACTATCAAGTACCTGTTCAATCCGCTGTTTGGCGGTGACGTACATGTGATAGTTGCAATCGGGACAGACCTGCAGCAGGCGGTGAGCTTCCTTGTTGAAAATCGCCGCCTTGCAGTCAGGACACTGAATCCAAGTGCCCTCAGGGATGCCTCGTTTTTTAGGTCCAGACACAGTTGGTGGTTGTTCAGCCATGAAAGATAAGGTGGATCGGGAAGTTTTGTAACACCTCCATTGTAAACCGGAAGACGATCTTCAGCCAATCGCTTAACGAGGCAGACGCTGATTTTTTCTACTAACAATCAACGGTTTCTCGGAGGGCTGTTTTCCGAAGAAAACTTCAGCCCTATCTATAGACGAGAAGGGCGAGACTTTAGCACGCCGGTAAGATGGCGAACGTCAAAAGCCAGCAAAACCTGCGGCCGAAGCCGTGCTGCGCACTATCTCCCTCGATCCATCGGTCCAGCCCACATCGCCACTACGACATGTCAGTCCCAGAATTTCAGCAGCCGCTTCCCCTTTGACGCCGGAGCATCGCGCTCGGTCGTGGCCTGATCCGCCGGTTCCGGAGATGCTGTTAGGTTTACTTTTGGTGGTCCCACCATCGCTGTTTTCACGGTTTCGGTCGAAGTGCACCCTTCTGATTGCTCCGGGCAAGCCTCCGCCAAATGTTCGGCCATCTGCTCTACGGTGCCAATCAGGAAATCTCGCGGCGACAGCTTCACTCCCGTCCTTGATTCGACTTCAGTGATCACTCGCATCACTAACAGCGAATGGCCGCCAAGATCAAAGAAGTTATCGTGGATGCCGACGTCGTCTGAGTCCAAGACGTTTTGCCAGACTTCAATTAGTAATTTTTCGCCAGCGGTATTTGCCCCGGTGACGGTCGGCGCTTCGGCAGGATTGTGCTGCGGCGCTGGAAGCGCTTTGTAGTCGATCTTGCCATTATTCGTTTGCGGCATCACGTCGATCGCCAGCAAGTGTTGCGGAATCATATAATAGGGCAACGATGATCGCAAATGCTCACGCACCGCTTGTGCGTCGGCGTCGCCAACCCAATACGCCATCAATCGCGCGTCGCCAACGGAATCTTCTCGAACGATGACAACGCCCTGTTCAACAGCGGCGTGGTTTTTCAAAACAGATTCAATCTCGCCCAGTTCAATCCGGAAACCACGCACCTTCACCTGTTTGTCATTACGACGCAGAAATTCGATATTGCCGTCTTCGAGGTAACGACCGATGTCGCCCGTTTTGTAAATTTTATCACTGACATAGTCGGAGAAGGGATTGAACCAGCGGTGGTCCACAAAACGTTCGGCGGTGTGTTCGGGTTTGTTTAAGTATCCCAATGTTACGCCAGCACCGCCGATGAATATTTCTCCTTCACTGCCGACAGGAACCGGATTGCCTTGAGCATCCAACAGATAGATTTGAGTGTTGCCAATCGGTCGGCCAATTAAGATCGGGTCATCGGCGGACGTGATCTGGGAAACGGTCGACCAAACGGTGGTCTCTGTGGGTCCGTACATGTTCCACAACTGATCGCACCGCTGAAGCAGTGGAGCAACGAGGTCTACCGGCATCGGTTCACCACCGCAAAGGACTTTCAGATCCTCTTTGCCGCTCCAATTCGCCGCCAACAGCAACCGCCACGTCGCCGGAGTCGCTTGCATCAGCCCAATGTCGTATTGCTCAATCGCTTTGCCCATCTCAATTCCATCAGCCGTGATTCGGTGATCGGCAACGACGACCGTACCGCCGAACAAGGTTGGCAAAAACAGTTCCAGCACAGCGATGTCAAACGATAGCGTCGTGACGGCTAAAACGGAATCACCGGCGTTGAAGCCCGGTTCCGCTTTCATGCTATGAAGGAAATTTAGCACCGCCCCATGCGGGACACGAACGCCCTTGGGTTTACCCGTAGAACCGGACGTGTAAATCACATAACAAACACTTGACGGTTGAGCCGATTGTGGTGGGCATTGGGTTGATTGCGCATCAATATCAGCCGACACGCTGTCGATTTCGATGCATGGTTTGTCAAATTCGGCGACGGTCTCAGCCAGCGATTGCTCCGTCACGACCAATTTCAAACCCGAATGTTCGCACATGTACTGCAAGCGATCGGTGGGGTAGTCCGGATCCAGGGGAACATAGCCCGCGCCCGTTTTGAGAATCCCAAACAGTTGAACCAGCATGTCTGCCGATCGACGGACACAGATGCCGACAAGATCGCCTTCGCCGATGCCTTGTTCAATGAGGTAAGCGGCGATTTGATTGGAGCGCTGATCGACTTGAGCGTAAGTAAACTCAATTTCGTCAAAACGCACGCACGTTTCATTTGACGAATAAGATGCTTGCAGCGAAAATTGCTGATGCAGCGTCGAATCCGACGGGTACTCCAGCTGTGTCGCGTTCCAATCGACGGCCAATTTCTTTTGTTGGCGCACATTGACGGCGTTGAAGCTGTTGATCTTGCCCTCGGGGTTATCTGCAATCTCAGTTACGAAACGCTCGAAACCATCAAAAATATCGGCCATTCTTTGCTCAGAGAACAGATCTGTGTTGTATTGGACTTGTAGTTCGACGGAGCGATCTTTTTGAATCACGCCGTTGACGAACCATTCGAAGTTTTCATAGGCGCGCGGTTCAATGATGACCTTGAGGTCGATGCCTTCGAAACCCATTTCGCTCATGTCCAGTTCAGGATCCAAATTAAATGAGACGCTGACGATCGGCGATCGACCCGGATCACGAGGCGGCGCGACGATCCGTAGCAACGATGCAAATGACAACCGCTGGTGTTCCAGCGCGTCCAGCAGTTCGTTGCGAGACTGTTTCATATAGTCGTCGAAGGGAAGGTTGCAATCGACCGTTGAACGGAGTGGGATCGTGTTGACGCACATCCCCAGCAGATCAGGGAAGTCCATCGTGGCCTGTCCGGATGTCGGAATGCCAAGAGAAAAATCGCTGGCACCAGAGACGCGGCTGATGTAGGCCTGAAACGTGGCCAGCATCGTATTGAATAAACTGCATCCCGATTGCGCGCCCAATTTCTTCAATCGTTGCACCAAATCCACGCCCAAAACATGATCGTGACGACCGGCGGCAAACGTCTTCACGATCGGGCGTCGATCGACGATGGGAAGGTCGAGCACAGGAATCGAATCTGAAAATTTGTCGGTCCAGTACTCCTGATCCGCTGTGCGTTGGGCGCTGTTATAATATTCGGTCATCGCTGAAGAAAATGCTTCGTAGCTGATCGCCGGTGGCAGCGGATCGCGGTCGACTCCGTTTTGGACATCGTAAAAATATCCCAGATCACGCAGCAAAACGGCCAACGACCAGCCGTCGAGCAAAATGTGATGCGCGTTGACCGTCAGGAAATGCCGTTGATCGCTTGATTTCTGCACGATCAGCCGCGCCAAAGGACCATGCTCAAGATCGAAAGGCATATTGCCTTGTTCGATGATTAAGTCGTTTTGGCGGCGGGCGAAATTGAGATCGTTTTCGTGGCTCCAATCTTCGAATTTGCAGTTCAGTTGCAATTCATTCATCACCCGCACGCTACTGCCGTCACGTGAGAAAACGCTACGCAGTGCATCGTTACGCTGGACCGTTTTGGCGATGGCAATCTGAAGTTTGCTGTAATCCAATTCGCCTTCGAACACGACGGTGGCAATTTCATTGAAGGAACACGAAGCGTCGATGCCTTGTTGGCTGCCGAGCCAAACTTCAATTTGCGCGTCGGTGGCGGGGAACACTTTTTCAATGTTCGAATCAGATCCAATGATCACCGGGGCGATTGTTGAATTGTTAATTGAAGATGTTGATGAATTAGTTGACATGATGAGTCTATCTATTTTGGAGGGGGCGTTGATTGGGCGGCTTGCGGGCTGGCAGCGCGCGTTAGAGTCGCGGTAGGGCGTGAGCACTGCGGTTGGCCTTAGTTTTGCAGAGGCGAAACCGAGCAACTTGCGTTACTCCGCTACCGTTGGATTGCTACATTACATTGCTTTGGCTGACCTGAGTGAATTGGCCGGGGTTGCCCATGTCTGGAACAAACCAAGCTTGGTTGCCGGACCGGTCTTTTCCAATTTTGGCATCCGCTTGCGGCGGTTGGTCGGCGTTAAAGGCGGGTTTGGCATTCTTGTATCCCTCACCCGGCACGAAGCCCAACGGTTGCAGTTCACACAACGTTTCTTCAAAAGCGCTGACCATCGCATCCACGTCGGCGTGGGTGTGTTGCGTCGTCATCAGATTCGGGCGATGATCCCACATGAACATGCCTCGGCGACGTAAACCGCTGAAGATCAATTCACTGTAGTTTAATTCTTCTTTAATTTGAATCTTAAACAGCGTGCCGAAGTTGCCGCATTCCATTGGAACGTCCATCCGCTGAAACATTGCGTTGAGTTGCTCCGTTGCGTAGTCGCCTAACGCATTGATACGATCGTAAAGCGGTTGGCCTTGCTCTTTGATATAAGTCAAGATTGCTTTGCTGGCCCGCAGTGCTGGCGGGTGACGCAGGAAGGTGCCGGCAAAGTAGGTCATGCCCGCTTCGGGACGCGAATCATCACCGAATTCCCAAAAACCACCGTCTAATCCATCCATGTATTTTGCTTTACCGCTGATTAAACCGATCGGCAAACCGCCACCGCAAACTTTGCCGTAGCTGCATAGGTCGGCGCGGATGCCGTAGAACTCTTGGGCTCCACCGGGCGCGATGCGGAATCCGGTGATGACTTCGTCGAAGATCAACGCGGTGTCAACGTCTTCGGTGATATCACGCAGCGCTTGGATGAATTCCTTCGGCTGGCATTCCGGACGTCGGCCTTGAACGGGTTCCAAACAGATGCCCGCTAATTCATCGATTCGGTCGCGGATGATATCCAATGATTTTGGATCGGCCCAAGGGAGAATCAGTGCGTTTTCAACGTGGCTTTTAGGGATGCCTGTCGCGGCAGGGAAACTCTTTCCCTTTTTGTTTCCACGCACGATGACTTCGTCCAAAATTCCGTGATAATCATCGCTGAAGTAAACAATCAAATCTTTGCCGGTGTACGTTCGCGCCAAACGGGTGCAGCACATGACGGCTTCGGAGCCGGTGCTGGCAAAGGCAGTTCGTTCGTTGCCGGTAAGTTCGTGGATCAGTTTGGCGACTTCGCCGGCCAGTGGTGTTTGGGGGCCGATCGAGTAGTCGGTACGCAATTGATCAGTGACCGCGTCGACCACAAAGTCAGGAACGTGGCCAAGGAAATTACTGCCAAATCCACAGGTGAAGTCGATGTATTTATTGTCGTCCAAATCCCATAAGTTGACGCCCTTTGTGCGGTCAACGACGACTGGGAAGACGAGTTCCTTGAGATCGGGACGGAAGCCTGAGACCGTACGCGGGTCGGCCAGATATTTACGGTGCTCTTGAGCGAAGGATTTGCTTTTGGGCATTGCTTCACATTGTAAGCGGATGAGTTCTTTGAGCGCTTTTTCCTGAAGGTCCGTCAATGTTTCCGCCGACAACGTGACTCGCGCGGCGGCTCCAAAGGCTTTCTTTTTTGCTTCGCCAGCATCATCGGCGCTGACGGCAGTTGCAGTCAGCGGCACGGCGCTCGACGGCGATTCGTTGGCCTCAACGGGTGCCGCCGCTTTCGAGGCAGTGCACCTGCGGCCAGCGTTTTGTGGCTCAGGTTGCGAAGCGGCCATAACGGGAGTCGCTCCTCCTAGTAGCTGCAGCTGGGCAGACATAAGTTGCAGTTGGTTTTGTATGACGGCCTGAAGGTTCGCGTCAGCGGACATCGGGCCAGCTTGAAATACTACTGGAGCCATCGCCGCAGGTTGAACTGGTTGCGGCGTCGCAGCGATCTGCTGCATTGGTGCAGCGTCAATCGACGATTCGGTTTCCACCACCGACGTTGGTGCGACCATCGGTGTGTCGATGACGGCTTCCGAAGAACCTGTCGAGGCAAATTTATCGGCGGGAGCCTCCGTATCGAGAAACTTAGCCAAAGAATCAACCGTCGGGACTTGCTCCAGCAACTGCCGGAAAGTAATGGCGACAGCAAATTCCTTCTTCAGCGCCGTCGCGGTCTGAGTCAGCACTAATGAATCCAAACCCATCTCGAAGAAGGTTGTGTCCCCATCGAATTCGGTCAAGTCATAACCGGAAGTGTTTTCAAAGACTTCGTAGATCGCTTCGGTGATGTTCGGTAGACGGTCGTTCATTGGTTTCGCTTTCGTAATAGGTGTTTTGGGCGGTAGAGGTTGAGGAGAAGTCGTTAAGGTTTCTTGCTGGCTGGGTTCAATGTCTGGCGGCAATTGATGGGGTATCGCCAGCACTGGTTCGACGAAGAACTTCTTGCGTTCAAACCGATAAGTGGGTAGCGGTATTTTTCGCCCGTGGTTGATCGTCAAGCGTTCCCATGAGAGGTCGACGCCGGCCAACCAAAGCGCTCCCGCCGCTGCCAATATGGCTTTGAATTCTTCGTAATCGTCGGCGTGGCTGGAGAGGGATGGGATCGCTGTTTGTTTCTTTCGATCGGTCGCATGTTGCATGGCCAGGGTGGCCAACGTTTTGCGTGGTCCTAATTCGATCAAGATGCGTGAGTCGTCTTGTTCCCAGATTGCTTGCACCGCATCGGAGAACCTCACAGGCCGGCGGAGATGTTCGGCCCAGTATTTTGCCGAAGTCGCTTCGGCATCGGTCATGGGTTTGCCAGTGACGGTGGAGACAATTGGTAACTGTGGAGCATGCAGTTCGATATTTGCGATAAAATCTTCAAACGGTCTGACGATGGAATCCATCATCGAACTGTGAAAGGCGTGCGATGTATGAAGAGTGCGGCAGGCGATGTCTTGAGATTCCAGTTCTTTCACAAATGCAGCGACTTGCTCCTCTGGCCCGGCGACGACGCACAACTCTGGCCCGTTATAGGCCGCCACGGCAAGGTCACCACTGATCAGCGCTTCGACGGCGCGAGCACTTTTGCGAACGCTGGCCATACTCCCGCCGGGCAATGCTTCCATCAGTTCGCCACGTTTGGCGATCATGGTCAGACCGTCTTCGAGAGAAAATACGCCCGCGACGCAAGCGGCTGCAAATTCTCCAATCGAATGGCCCATTAGGCGATCAGGTTCCACGCCCCAGTCCATCCAGACTTGAGCCAGCGAATATCCCAGCGCGAAGAGCGCGGGTTGAGTGAATCGCGTGTTTTTAAGAATCTCTTTGGAGGCCTCTTCACCGCCATCCTCGGGAAACAGCACGTCGCGTAAGTCCCGTCCCAGTAGCGGCGTGAGGATGTCGCTGCAACGATCGAGCGCCGTTTTGAAAACAGTATTGTTCTGGTAAAGATTTTGCCCCATGCGAATGTACTGAGCACCCTGCCCCGGGAACATGAAGACGATCTCCCGTCCACGGTCGCCCGCTTTGGCAGTTATTACATCCGGCATTTTGCCATTGGCGAATTTTTCGGTCGCCTCTCTTGCCGTCTGTGCAATAACAAAGCCACGATACATTTGATCCGCGCGGCCTTGTTGAAGTGTCGTCGCAACGTCGTTGAAATCGCTGTCTGAAGCCAGCGCGCCGGTCAGTTGAATCATGCGACTGGACAACGCCGTTTTCGTCTTTGCGCTGATGGGAAATATCTGAACCGGCTGTTGGCAATCAGTTGCGGCGCAGATGAGCGGCATCGCGCTAGCCGCCGGTTCGTTGGCGATATCTTGACCCGATTCTTGTTCACCTGATTTTTGTTCTTGCGCTATGCTCCCTTTGCTAGAGACCTGCGGCTCACCAGCCTTCGCAATACGTAGCGGGGCTTCTTCGAGAACAATATGTGCGTTGGTTCCGCCAACACCAAAGGCACTCACACCTGCGCGACGAGGCGTTTGGGTTCTTGGCCAATCGGTTCGGTGATCAGCAACCGAAAATGGGCTGTTGGCGAAATCAATTTGTGGATTGGGTTGCTCGAAATGCAGCGTTTTGGGAATCTGTTCATGGTGCAGCGCAAGCACGGTCTTGATCAATCCTGTCACGCCTGCTGCGGCGACGGTATGTCCGACGTTGCTTTTGGCGGATCCGATTTTGCAAAATTGTCTCTTGTCCGTCCGCGCGGCAAAAACCTTTTTCAGCGCCGATACTTCAATGGGATCACCGATCAAGGTCGCCGTTCCGTGAGCTTCGATGTATCCGATACTATCGGCGTCGACGTCCGCGTGATCCAGTGCCATCGCCACCGCGCCGGCCTGGCCGTCGATGCTGGGCGCGGAGAAGCTGGCTTTGTTGCCGCCGTCGTTGTTGATTCCGTAGCCGCGAATGACGGCGTAGATGTGATCGCCCTGTTCAACGGCGTCATCCAAACGTTTGATCACAACCGCGCCGGCACCGTCGCTGAACAGCGTTCCTGCGGCGTTGGCATCGAACGGCCGGCAATGACCGTCAGGCGTGAAGATGTTCCCTT
>Ga0114956_1000254_pt1 | contig 35768 bp, 32 predicted proteins | sample MaitaG_FD_87304 | JGI IMG/M metagenome (GOLD analysis project Ga0114956, IMG submission 87304) | Marine algal microbial communities from Maine, USA - Maine_Asex2 metaG | ecosystem: Host-associated > Algae > Red algae > Unclassified | place: Maine, USA | collected 2015-01-05 | reverse complement strand
TATGTCCCGCGGCAATCAACGCATTGGTTGCTGCATGTCCGCCGGCTATTTCACTGGGTATTACCGCTGGACGACTGAGATCATCAGAATAGCAATTAAGGAGGAATACCGGTGTTGCCGTCTCTTTCAGTAATTCTGGGACTTGCACTTTGCGCGTAAAAACGCAAGCGTAGATGATCGCGGCGACACGTTGATCGAGGAAATGTTGAAGCGTTTTAGGCGCTAGAACAGGATCATTCTGTGTCTCTGCCAGCATAACGATGTTGCCGGTAGCCTTGACTGCCTGAAGCACCCCATCGAATGCATTTACACTTTCAGGGCTCGTCGCCAGATTATCAGCTACAAAGGCAATAGGCCCATCAATATAGGAGGCCTGACCCGTCTCCGCAGTTCGCGTAGCTGACGGTAACGGTCTGGCAGGGGACACGTAGCCTAATTGCCTTGCAGCGTCGTGTACACGGGCTTTCGTGGTATCCGATATCTTCGCGGTATCGTTGTTATTCAGGACGAACGATACGGTAGGTTGTGAGCAACCTGCGGCGCGCGCGATATCATGCATGGTAACGCGTTTTCGGCTGGCTACGCGTCCCACACCCTTGGGGATTTTCTTGTCAGGCAATTCGTTTGTCATCTCATGGATCTCACCACCTTTATACGACATTAGCAGCTCACATGCCGATATCTGGATAATATTTCTAATATAAGTAATTGACAACTTATATTATTTGTAGCACCATCAATTGAGCCGGTTTGTACCGGCACTACGATGGAAAACGCCAATCAATGTCTGGTAACACCTTGCCTGAGCGATCCTTCCCACATGCCGCCATGTACATCGATGGTGCGTGGCAAGATGGCGCAGGCCGTCCCCAGATAGAGGTTGAAAATCCTGCCGATGAGTTGATCGTCGGTACTATTGTTGATGGCACAACGCAGGACGCATCAGATGCAATAGAAGCAGCTCATCGGGCTCAGCCTGCGTGGGCTGCTTTGCCGCCAATACAGCGTGGAAAACTGGTTGCCAGACTCGCACAGGCTGTCGAATCCAGCGCGGAGATGCTGGCCAGAATTATCACGCAGGAACAAGGCAAACCACTCTCGCAGGCTCGAGGAGAGGTTGACGCCGTGATGACTTTTTTCAACTACGCCGCCGAGAATGCGCGCCGCATTGAAGGTGACCTGATGGTCTCCGACAACGTAAATGAAGAGATTCATATACGGCGTCATCCCTATGGCGTGGTCGTCGGACTAACCTCTTGGAATTATCCAGCAGCACTTGCCGCCCGAAAGCTGGGCCCTGCGCTGGTGGCAGGTAATACCTTTGTTCTCTTGTCCCACGAGAACACACCATTGTCTGGGTTAGCGCTGGCAAAACTTGCCGACGATGTCGGGTTTCCGGCCGGTGTTTTCAATGTGGTCACGGGGCGTGGTGGTGTCATTGGTCAGGCACTCGTAGAGCACCCACTTGTGTCCATGGTAACGATGACTGGAAGCACTAGGGCTGGCCAGCAGATATACCGTACAGGTGCTGAAACAATTAAAACGATCCGGCTTGAATTAGGTGGCAAAGCGCCCTTTATTGTTATGGAAGATGCTGATATTGAGTCGGCAGTAACTGCCGCGGTTACTGCCAGATATACCAACTGCGGTCAGATATGTACGTGCAACGAGCGTATGTTCCTGCACCAATCGATTGCAGACGAGTTTCTCGACAAGTTTGTTGCGGCCTCTAGGGCACTCACTATCGGAGACCCGATGAGTGATGTGGACATGGGCCCCAAAATAAGCCGTCTAGAGCGCGACAAAGTGGATAGTATCGTTAAGCAAAGTATTGAGGCAGGCGCTGAAGTTCTGTTGTCCGGCGGGCCTTTGCAACATGAAAAATTCCAACGGGGTCATTGGTACGCACCTACGGTGCTGGAGGCGTCAGACAATGAGTTGCCTGCCATCCGAGACGAGGTGTTTGGACCTGTGGCGGTTGCTCTGCGCGTGGATTCTTTCGAACAAGCCGTGCAATACGCAAACGATACGGACTTTGGCTTATCGGCCTATGTCTTTACTCAGAATTTTAGCCGCCTGCAAAGAGCACCGTACGAGCTGAATTTTGGCGAGCTCTACCTCAATCGTTCAAATGGTGAGGCCGTTCAGGGTTTCCATACGGGATGGGGTTTATCTGGACAGGGCGGGGAAGATGGGAAATACGGATTCGATGGCTACCTGCGTAAACAGACCAGCTATTTGAAATGGAGTTAAACCGAATGGCATTGCATTAAGTCTGGTAAAGGCAATTACGTCGTTCCCGCGAAGGTGGGAATCCATGTAAATACAGGCATGGATCCCCGCCTTCGCGGGGATGACGGTCTTGAAGAGGTGACATCGGGGTTAACCTAACTTTGCTGCACATGCGTTGAATAGACTTTGAATAGACTTTGAATAGGCATTTAATAGACTTGAATGACTTTTAAATGAGCGCTGAGGAAGCGTTGAACAAATCTTGACCGAGCGATTAAACCACCATCACCGATTGGAGAGAACCATGAAACGAAGAACATTTCTTAGCGCCGCATTCGCAGCGTTGACTATCAGTACATCGGCTATTGCACAAGATCTTCCACCGCTTGAAAAGAAAGAGCGTTACAAGGTGGGCTTTGCACAAATGGAATCCAACAACCCATGGCGTATTGCAGAGTCAAAGTCATTTGTCGATACAGCCGAAGTATGCAATTGGGACTTGATTGCGACCGACGCCGCCGGGTCTGCGGCCAAGCAGGTAGCTGACGTGGACAGCATGATTGCTCAGGGAATCGATGTTTTATTCTTACCACCACGGGAAGAAAAACCATTGATACCGGCCGTTAAAAAAGCAAAAGCTGCTGGTATTCCAACCTTCCTGGTCGATCGATCCGTGGATCCCAATGCGGCAGTGGCCGGTGTAGATTTTGTCGCTTTTCTGGGTTCAGATTTTATTGAGCAAGGACGACGTGCTGCAGAATGGACACTGGAGAATTTCCAAGGAGACAAAGGAATTATCGTTGAGCTGGAAGGTACTACCGGATCCTCTCCTGCCAATGATCGGAGAACAGGTTTTGATGATGCAATAACAGCAGATCCACGTATGAGCATCGTCGCCTCGCAGAGTGGAGACTTTTCACGTGACAAGGGTCGTCAAGTTATGGAAACACTACTCCAGGCACACCCTGATGTAAACATTGTTTATGCACACAATGATGAAATGGCCATCGGTGCCATTCAAGCACTGGAGCTTGCCGGTCGTAAGCCAGGCGAGGATGTCATGATTGTCTCCATCGACGGTACGCGTGATGCCCTGCAAGCCATTATTGACGGCAAGATGGGTGTCACTGTAGAGAGCTCTCCGTTCTTCGGGCCATTGGCCTGTGAGGTCATGAACCGTTATGCCAATGGTGAAACCATTGAACCGTGGGTGCAGGTCCAGGACCGAGTTTTCACCATCGAAAATGCAGCACAACATATTGATGAAGCGTACTGAAGATACTTCCTTAGCGGCGTTGATTGGGGGCGGAAGCCCCTGATCACCCTTAATTAACCAAGGCTCTACTCGTCATGCTTCTTTCAATGACCGGCATACAGAAAAATTTTGGTGGTGTGCCAGCGCTGAGCAATACCACGTTAGAACTTCAATCTGGCGAAGTACACGCATTGATTGGCCAGAATGGAGCCGGCAAGTCAACACTCATAAAAGTTCTGACCGGCATCTACGAGCGCGATTCAGGTGAGATCGTATTCGGGAACGTACCCTGCAATTTTCATTCACCCGGTGAAGCGCAGGTCGGTGGTATCGCCACCATTTACCAGGAACTCAATCTGGTGCCACTGCGTTCAGTTACCGAAAATGTGATGATGGGGTATGAGCCTAAACGCTTTGGTTGTTTTATCGATTGGAGTGAGGCGCACAAGCGTACGCGCAACATTCTGGCTCGTTTCAACATAGACATTGATGTGACAGAACAGTTGGGGAAATTCTCAACCGCCATTCAGCAACTAGTCGCCATCGCTCGTGCGGTGTCGCTTGAGGCTAGGCTGGTCATCATGGATGAGCCAACCTCATCGCTTGATGCGTCTGAAATTGAGACGTTGTTTGGGGTGGTCCGAGACCTGAAATCATCCGGCGTGTCTGTGCTTTATGTATCGCACTTTCTAGATGAGTTGTATGCGATTTGTGACCGTGTGACGGTGATGCGAGATGGACAGACAGTGGCTGTCCATGACATCGAAAACAAGTCAAAACTAGAGTTGATCGGTGACATGTTAGGTCGTGATGCCGGTGAGATAGAAAAAGAGGGCATGACTCAGCTTGGCCATGGATTTGGCGGTACGGGTGATTTGCTGCTGGAAGCAATGGACATCAGTACCGGCCCACGCTTGAAACGTTTTAATGTGTCATTGCATCGAGGTGAGATTGTCGGGCTCGGGGGGTTGTTGGGCGCAGGACGCACAGAGGCTGCACGTGCCTTGTTTGGTGTTGATCCTCTCTTGTCGGGAAAACTACGTGTTTCTGATCAGGACTGGATTCCATCAAGTCCGTCCGAGGCGATTGAGAAAGGATTCGCTTTTCTTACTGAGGATCGTAAAGTCGAAGGTATTATTCCGGATATGTCGGTTCGGGAAAATATGACTTTGGCCTTGCTGCCAGCGCTGTCTCGCGGCGGACAGATAGATCGCTCTCGCGAGAAGGAAATTGTTCAAAAATATATCGATGAGCTGGGTATCAAGACTGCCGGAATGGAGCAGCCCATCCGCGAACTCTCAGGCGGTAATCAGCAAAAGGTTCTTCTCGCACGATGGTTGATCACCAATCCAGAGGTACTCATTCTTGATGAACCTACTCGAGGTGTGGATGTGGGTGCCAAACGCGAAATTCAGATCATCATTCGAGAGTTTGTCGAAAAAGGGGTGGGCGTAATCTTGATCAGTTCAGAATTCGAAGAGATCGTTGAAGGCGCTAATCGAATCATCGTTTTGCACGAAGGTGAATCAGTCACAGAGCTAAAAAATCCCGGCATTACGGAGACGGCTCTGATCAATGCACTTGCACACGGCCACGTGGGAGCTGCCTGATGGAACAACGTGGATTCTCACTGACGCGCCTTGGCAAGCACGGTGGATTGATTGCACTTGCCATTCTCTTACTATTCAATATTCTGTTCACGCCAAATTTTCTGCAACTGCAGACCTTGTCTGTCAACATCAGTCAGGTTGCGACCATTGCCATTGTGGCGATGGGCATGACACTGGTTATTGCCACCGGCGGTATCGACTTGTCAGTTGGCGCGGTAATGGCACTGTCAGGTGCGTTAGCACCCATGATATTCGGATCCCAGTTTGGCCTTGATTATCCGGTCCTGGGGCTTATTGCTGCATTGTGCGTCCCCATGATTGTTGCCATGCTATGTGGGTGGTTCAATGGTGCAATTGTGGCGTATATCGGGGTCCAACCCATCATTGCAACACTGATTCTGTTTATCTCTGGAAGAGGCATTGCACAAGTGCTGACCAACGGCAACTTGCAAACCTTCCAGAACCCGGCATTCAGCTATCTGGGTACGGGCAAGATACTCGGATTGCCATTCCAGGGTTGGTTAGCTTTTGCGATTGCTGTGGTGTTAGCGTTTATCATCTCTCGCACCACGTTCGGACGTTATCTGCTAGCGGTAGGCGGCAACGAACGTGCTGCATCGTTGTCTGGTGGGCCAGTGCGTAAAGTCAAAATTGGCGCGTATATCGTTTGTTCGGCCTTGGCCGGACTGGCGGGGCTCATCGTCGTTGCCATTAACTCCGCCTCAGATGCTGCTCGCAATGGTGAGCTTATGGAGTTGGATGCGATAGCTGCCGCCGTGGTTGGAGGGGCATTGTTGCAAGGTGGTCGAGCACCTGTTTTCGGTGCGATTCTGGGTGCGGTGATTATTCAACTGGTTAAATATACGTTGCTTGCCAATGGCATCGAAGATGAGTACGCGTTGATCGCCAAGGCGTTTATTATTTTGGCCGCTGTCTACTTACAAACGGGCAGGAGAGGAAAACATGCTTGATGCTGGTGCATTTGACTTAAGGCGATACCTGTCTCGCAATCCTCAATCCATAGCTGTGTGGGTTGCCTTGGTAATCTTGGTGATATTCGGTCTGATCCGGTACGACAACTTTGGCGGTGCTTACAACATCACCTCATTTCTTAACTATAACGCGATGTTCATTATCATCTCCGTCGGCATGTGTTTTGTTATTTTAACGGGAGGCATCGATCTGTCGGTTGGATCTGTTGCTGCGTTCACCTCTGTGATTGCCGCGTACCTGAGTCCGTACGGAATACAGATAGCCTTGCCCTTTGCTGTGCTAGCGGGTCTGGCGTTTGGTATGCTCAACGCCTGGTGCATTATATATTTGGATGTTCCACCGTTTATTGCCACGCTGGCGACAATGATTGGGGCGAAGGGCGGAGCGCTGGTCATATCCGGTGCGCAGACCGTGGCTGTCGACTGGGGATCCAATTTTACGAAACTCGGTATGGAGAAAGCTTTCAGTGTTTTCCCTTGGACCATTGTCGTCGTAGCACTCGTTGCGTTTGTCCTGTGGCTGATACTGGAAAAAACCACCCTCGGACGAACCGTGCTTGCGGTAGGTGGTGGTGAGGATGCGTCTGTGATGATGGGCTTGAAGGTTAACCGAGCCAAGTTTTTTGCCTATGCACTTTCGGGAGGATGTGCAGGTCTTGCCGGTGTATTCCTGGCATCCGGTTTTGGTGCCGGTCAACCATTGGAAGGCATTGGCTGGGAATTGTCTGCCATAGCGGCGGTTGTTGTGGGTGGAACACTGCTCACTGGTGGGATGGGATCGCTACCTGCCACAATCGCAGGAGCTCTGCTACTGGGGTTGGTCTTCAACATTCTGAACTTTGAGAACGGCAAAGGCGTGATCAGCATTAGTGCTTACTGGCAAATGGTTATACGCGGTGCATTCCTGTTCGCCGTCATTCTATTTCAAGCGCGTATCATGAAAACAAGGCCACAGTCGCAGGGCGCTGTGGCCTGATTTTTCAGCGCCCCATCCAGCCTCCGTCCACGGTGACGATCGTGCCATGCAGGTAGTTCGATGCCGCGGAAGCGAGAAATACAACAGGACCTCCGAAATCTTCTGGCTCCCCCCAACGCCCAGCCGGAATGCGCTCAAGGATAGCATCGTGTCTTTGCCTGTTGTCTTGCAGGGCTTGCGTGTTATCGGTACGGATATAGCCAGGTGCAATCGCATTAACGTTAATGCCTTTGGCGCCCCATTCATTGGCCAGAGCCATGGTTAACTGACCTATACCGCCTTTACTTGCGCTATAGCCCGGCACAGTGATGCCGCCTTGAAACGTCAACAGAGAAGCGGTAAAAATGATCTTGCCACTGCCTCGCTCAATCATGCCGCGACCAATCTCACGTGACAGGATAAACTGCGCTGAAAGGTTTACCTCGATAACCTCATCCCAAAGTGTATCGCTGTGCTCCGCAGCAGGAGCTCGCTTAATGGTACCTGCGTTGTTCACCAGAATGTCAATCGAAACAGATCGCTGTTGCAGACTCTTTATAAAATCATGCAAGGCAGCGCGGTCTGAAAAATCACAGGCATGACCTTCGAACTGGCGCCCCAATCTGGTAACTTCTTTTTCTACATCACTACCGTCAGATTCAAGGGTAGCGCTGACACCGATAATGTCCGCACCGGCCTCAGCAAGCGCGATCGCCATGGCTTTGCCGATGCCACGCTTACAGCCTGTAACCAGAGCTGTCTTGCCGCTGAGATCGAATTGTTCAAGCACACTCATGAGATCACCGCAGCGTTGCAACGAATCAGCGTTTTCATGGCTTTAGGGTTTCCAGAGAGCTCCTCAAACGCAGATTGAATGTCGGGCAGCGGCTGAACGCTGGTGATCAGGCGTTTTGAATCTATCGCCTCAGTGGCTACCAACCGAATGGCCTCCTCATAGTCACGCGACTCATAGACACGAGCACCCACCATCTCAATCTCTTTCCAGAAAAACTGGAACAGGTCTACCGTTGGTTTGTCAGCGTGTATGGCAACCATAACAATTCTGCCACGTGTTGCAGTAACAGCTGTCATCAAGTCAACGCCCAGTTGTGTCCCAGAGACCTCGAACACCACATCAACGCCTTTACCCCCCGTGGACGCCATCAGTGCTGCAGCAGCATCTTCATCCTTCGGGTTGACTGTATTAATATTCATCGCTTTCGCCATCGATAGCCGGTGCGTGTTGATTTCGGAGACCGTAACGTTAGCGCCTGCCTGCTGCGCCACCATGGCAATTAACATCCCGATGGGGCCACCGCCTATAACTAGCACATCTTCTCCCGCGACCACTCGACCACGACGCACATCATGGACGGCCACCGCAACAGGTTCAATCAATGCCGCGTGTTCGAGTGAGAGCGTAGTGGGCAGTTTATGCACCGTGTGCGCAGGTACGGACCACTGCTGCTGAAAGGCGCCGTTAGTATCCAGGCCCAGAAAGGTCAGCTTTTGGCATACATGTGGGAACCCGCGCTGGCAGGAGGGGCATTCACCACAGGCATCCAGAGGACGTACCACGACAGGCTCACCGACGGCAAATCCGTCAACGCCTTTACCCAGAGCACTGACCGTCCCGGACATCTCATGGCCAATAACGCGATGATTACCGATGCGTTGATCCATATGCCCGAGATAAACATGCAGGTCGGTACCGCATATGCCGCAGTAAGCCACATCGATCTGGATCTCTCCGAAACCCGGTGGTTCAGACTCAACCGTTTCGAGTGAGAACTGCTTGTTGCCGGTATAGAAGGCGGCGTTGAGACTCATGATTAATTCCTGAAAGTTGTTTGAAGAAAAGGTTGGAGTTTTTCCCAGTCGAACTGTACACCGACACCTGGCGTATCAGGAGCGATCGCCAGATGTTGTTCAACGACAAGGGGGCGATGTGTGTACTGATCAATCGGGAAGGAATGCACTTCGATCAATCCAGCATTGGGTTGGGCCGATACCAGGCTGACGTGGAGCTCTTGCATGCCATGGCTACACACAGGAATGCCGTGCTCTGCAGCCATGTGAGCGGCTTGCAACCAACCACTGATACCGCAACAGTTAGACGCATCGGGCTGTAGATAGGACAGCCGCGCCTGATCAAGTGCGTGTCGGAATTCATGATGTGTGTGAAGATTTTCACCCATCGCCAACGGCATATCGGTGTACTCAGCGATAAAGCGGAAGCCATCCAGATTATCTGGCTCAATAGGCTCCTCGAACCAGGTCAGATCAAACGGCTTGAAGGCCTTGGCCGCCACCACGGCCTGCTCGACACTCATCGAATAGTTTGCATCGACCATAAAACGAATATCTGGACCGATCAGTTCACGCACAGCTTCCACGCGCTCAACGTCTACGACCAGATCTGGTTGACCGACCTTGATCTTCACAGCGTTGAAACCGTTATCAAGATACCCCTGTATATTGGACAGCAGCTCTTCTAGCGACAGATTCAGATCTATGCCACCACAGTAGGCTTGACAACGATCAGTGTGCCCACCCGCCATTTTCCATAGTGGCTCACCGCGGCGCTTACCCCTGATATCCCACAGGGCGATGTCGACGGCCGCTATAGCAAAGCTTGCGATGCCGCCACGCCCGACATAGTGCAGATGCCATTGCATGTGTTCATTCAATGACTCTACATCGGAGGGGTTCTGTCCGATCAACCAAGGAACCAGATCGTATTGAACCATCGCTGCGATAGCATGACCACCTTTCCCGCCAGTGTAGGTGTACCCGGTACCACTCTCACCAGTTTCCAGCTCCACCTTAACTGTCACCAGCTCGAAATGGGTATGGTCACCGTGCATTGCATCGCTCAATACCTGAGCCAACGGAATGCGGAATACCTGCGTTGTCAGACAGCGGATGGCTGCTGGTTGAATGTCTGTGTCTTTGGTAACAAGCATAGGGTGTTGAGGTTTCCAATATGTCTGCATAGAGTCTTGTGATTTATTCGGCAGGCACAATTTGCGTTGAACCATGCGGCAAACCAGATTTAAGACATCTTGGAGCATGCCGCTTCCCGCGTGCCGATCCAGAAAAAACCCTCTCGACAGGGTGTTGATTGTACGTTGCAGACTTACAGGAAGACAGGAGTGCTGCCTGTAGATAGTTCATCTTCCGCACAATGTAGTCAAATGCCATTCCGAATTGGCCATGCTAGCCGAACAGCTGTCAGATTCAAAATCATCGAAGATCATCCGAACAGTTTATCCGGTATACCGAGTATGTTTACATCGGCGTTGAACACGTTACCGGAATCGGGTGCCAAGGCGAGTGTGTCTGCGTCAAGTCCTGTTCGCGCACTAGTCACATACAGGGTCCGGCAATCAGCACCACCGAATGTACAGCTGGTGGGGCGTGGAACAGGCAAGTTGATGCGGCGCTCAATGTTCCCCAGCGGATCATACCTAATAATACAACTACCATCCCATTGTGCTGACCAGACGTAACCCTGTGCATCTACAGTCAGGCCATCAGGTACACCTTGATCGGCAGGACAGTTGGCAAATACGCGCTTGCGGCTGAGCTCACCTGTCGGCATGTCAATGTCATAAACGTATATGGTGTTCCGACCGCTGTCTGTGTGATAGAACGACTGGTTGTCCGGGCTCCATCCCAGACCATTGGAGATACACAGGTTCTGCTCCACAAGATGGCATTGCCCATCCGGATCCACTCGCCATAGTCGTCCGGCATTAATCTCTCCGCTCGTGGACAATGACCCAACCCAGAATCGCCCCAATGAGTCACACTTTCCATCGTTAAATCGATTGCCCGGTCTGTCATTCTCAGGATGTGCAAGAAGAACGCGTGCCCCCGTGGCGTCAACTCGATAAATGCCTGACTGCAATGCTGCCAGCACACCACCGGCACGACAGGGTATAACCGCCCCGACAGGTTCGTGAAGATACATGCAACGATAACCCGCACCTTGTGCGTCAACGGAGCAGACCGAACCAGCAACGATATCGACCCAATAGAGCCTGTCTTCGGTGGTAGACCAGTGCGGCCCCTCACCCAACTGGTTTGCGGCGCGATACAGAACGCTCACCTCAGAGTTAAGGTGAGCAGAATCGGAACTACTAAAATGTTCAGCCATTGAGATACCGCCTGCTAGTCGGTAGCGATTTGGGAGGGGGGTAAAGCATGATTACACTCTATCAGCAGTGTTGTCATTCAGGCCGGACAGAGATGCCGACATACCTTGATCGGCAAGCAGGTCAGTACCGGTAATCGAAGCTGATGCGTCTGACAGCAGGAAAACTGCGCAAGCTCCCACGTCGCTGACGCTGTTGTAGTGTCCGGTGGCATGCCATGAACGAAAAACTGAATCCAGCTGGGGGTTATCGTCAGTCAGGCGGGATACAGCCTCCGTGCGCGTCAATCCCGGACTTAGGGAATTCACCCGGATAGCATTCTTGCCCAGGCTCCAGGCCATGGCACGACTCATGGCGACGATGCCGGCTTTGGTGGCAGCGTACATCTCGTAACCTGCAGCTGAAGCCCTGGCATGGTTGGATGCAATTGTTACGATCGAGCCGCCGGTCTCAGCGCTTACCATGCGTCTGGCCACGGCTTGCGCTGTCAGGAATACACCACGTTGGTTGACTGTCCATAGTCGCTCCAGATCAGCTAGTTCAGCGCCAAGAAAATCTGGCGTCAAGGTCACACCCGCATTGGCCACCAAACCATCAATGCGACTGTGTCGCCTGGCCGCCGCATCAACCCAATTCTCGATCGCCCGCGGATCAGAAACGTCCAGCAACTGATAGTCAATGTGCTCATGGGATACGGCACTTGCCGTATCCTCAAGTGAACCAATGACCACAGTTGCACCAGCTGTTACACAAGCATCAGCAATGCCCTTACCGATACCGGCACCACCACCCGTAATCAGAATGATCTTGTCCTCAAGTGCTGGGCTCATTTTACAGCCCCTGCTGTTACGCCAGCAACGATTCGCCGTTGGAAAAACAGAAACAGCACGATCAGCGGTAGTGATCCCAGTACAGCAGCCGGAAACAGATCTTGCGGTGACACGGTGTGGTTTCCAATGAATCGATAGACGCTGATCATGACGGTGAACTTGTTCTCGTCTGTGAGTAGCAGTAAGGGATAAGTAAAGTCATTCCAGACCATCAGCATGACAAACAGCGATAATGTGGCAGTGGCAGGCCCCAACAACGGGCGAATGACATGCCAGAATATTTGAAAGTCAGAGCAATTGTCCAGACGAGCGGCCTCGTCAAGCTCAGTAGGGATACTCCTGATAAAGCTGGTATAAAAGAAAACGGCCAACGGCAGATTCAGTGCCGTGAAGGCGAGTACCAGTCCAATATAGGTATCCAGTAATCCTATTTCTCTGAAAATCACATAAATGGGTGTGATAGTGACAAAGTTGGGGGTAGAGAGTCCCAAGGCCACTATGAGAACGAGCGCACGTGACACGCGGTTGGTTCGACGCGCCAGCGGGTATGCAGCCAGCGCACCAATAAACGACACTAGCACTGTTACCGACAACGTGACACCGATTGAATTAAGCACACTGCGTCCGTAACTCATTTTGGACAGGGCGTTCTGATAGTTTCCGAAGAAGATGCTACCAGGCAGACCAAGCGGGTCGCTGGCAATCTCGGCACCCGTCTTGAATGACATGATTACCATAAAGGCAACGGGCAACAACATGAATCCTACCAGTGCGAGTACACCGAGTGAAAGCAGCCAAGTACCGACGCGGCTGGATTGACTGATGTGCGCGCTCATATAGCTTCCTCCCGGGCACGTAGAACTCGATTCTGTACGTAGGCCACGAGGATGACCAATATCAGCATGACGATTGACAGTGCACTGGCAAAACCAAACTTGTACTTTCCAAACAACGAATCGATGATGTGCAGACTCAGGGTGCGTGTAGCGCCATCGGGACCACCGCGCGTCATAATGAAAGGCAACTCGAACGTTTTTAGAGTGCCAATAGTTGAGAGCACAATATTGATGGTGAAGCTGGGAGCGAGCAGCGGCACTTCGATGTGCCGAAATCGTTGCCACGCGCTCGTTCCTTCCATACGTGCGGCTTCGTCAAGTTCCTGCGGTATCCCGGCGTAACCTGCCAGAAAGATAGCGGTTGTATAACCCACAAACATCCATATATGAGCGAAGGCCAGAGCGAACAGGGCGGTATCCGGATCACCTATCCAGTTATGTTGCAAGGATTCAAACCCGATGGACACTAGCAGAGCATTCAGACCTCCGTTAAAGGGAGAGTAGATGAACTGCCACACGTAACCGACTATCACGAAGGACATCATTGCCGGAAGGAACAGGGCTGCACGGCACAGACTCCTGATCCCATGAAGGCGATGGAGCAAGGCGGCGAAGAACAAGCCACAGGCTGTCTGTATGACCACAACGATAAGCGTAAACAGCAGGGTGACCTTGAGTGCATCAACATAACGAGACCGGGTAAATATTCGTTCATAGTTTTTCCAGCCAACGTCGTTGGCGATGCCGACGCCAGTGAAATCGGTGAAGCTCAATTTTGCCGTCAGCAGAATGGGGTAGATGAAAAACGTGCCTAGTACAACAATGGCTGGTAGCGTGAACAGATAAATTTTGTAGTGACGAAGGCTTCGCAAGTTGAAGTAGCGAGTCATGTTCATAGGCTTAAACCTGAAATTTAGATTACAGGAGAAATCTGCTGTCTGGCTGACGCTGATCTGAAACTGTCATGAGCAATGCAGGCGAACCATGACGATCCAGACCAGCGCCAGGAAGTAGTTTATTGGTCTTCGATGATTTCATCCCAGCGGGACAGAACGTCTTCAGGGTCTCTGTCCAGATTTAGTAAAAAGCCTGTCATGCTGTCAAAAATCTCTCCTTCCAGCGGCTTGGGCCAAGCTAGCACTCCGAATGGAAACATGATGGTGCCGCCGTTAGCGCGTGCTGCGTCGTAACTGGCTGCCAGGGATGCAACACCGCTGGTTCCGTCCTGAAAGGGGCTGTAAGCCGATTCTGCCTCTAGTAGCTGCTTGAGATTGTCATCTTCAGTGAAGAAGTCTATAAACTTTTTCGCGGCAACAGCCTGTTCAGATTGAGCGCTGATGACCCATCCAAAACCGAACAGGTCCAGAGCAACACCTGTGTCTTTTGATGAAGGCAGGGGGGCAAACACAAAGTCCAGATCCTCGGCAGAGCTAAAGTTCTGTATGTTCCAAGCCCCCTGCGGCATCATGGCGAAATTGCCGGCCTTGAATTCGCTTAGTGCTGTAGACCACGGATCGACACCTGCAATCTCCTCACCATCAAAACAGCTAGCCTGTTCGAGGAGCTTGATCTGGTTCAAAGCGTTGATGAAGGCCTCATTATCTTCAAATGCAACCACTCCAGACCCCAGATCGCTGGCGGCCGTGGGGTCGGGTTCCAGGCCATTGGCAATGGTTAGTAACGGTGCCGGAAATCCACCGGCCAACAGCATAGGCTGCGTGCCTGCTGCACTAAGCTTTTGGCATGCCTCCATTAAAGCATCCAGCGTTGTCGGTGGTGCGTCGATACCAACGGCATTCAACAAACCCATATTGACGAAGTTACCCATACCAATCACTTCCAGCGGCATGACATAGACCTCATCGTTCAACGTTATGGCTTCACGAATCTGATCTGTAAGACGCTCGTACCAACCGTCTGTATTTAATGGAGTAAGCAGGCCTGCCTTGCTCCAGATTTCTATCAGTGGCATATCCGCCATCATGACATCTGGAGCATCTCCACCTTGCAGTCGTGGTGGCAACACGATGTCAGTATCGGAGCGACTTATGTAAGAAAAGTCGATGCTGATGTCTGGGTTAGCTGTCTCAAATTGCTGGATAAGCTCCGGCAGTGCAGCAGGTTCGGTATCGTTACCCTTCCAAGCCGTTACCTCTAGCGTAGTCTGTGCAACTGATGCGGTGGATACACCCATGAGCAAGACTGAGCCTGCCATGCCTAATGTTCTTGTAAAGTTGTTAGTCATTTTGATCTCCTTGATGATGGTCATTGAGGACGTATAGTGGCAACTACCAATTGGTGACTGAGCCGTCGGAACGCTGCAAATGAGGCGGTTCTGTATGTTGAGGGGTCTGACGTGCAATGGCAGCTTCGTCAACCTCTACTCCCAAGCCTGGCGTATCCGGTACGATATAAACCGAGCCCTCCATCTGCACCTGAACCGGAAACAATAGCGGGTCGTGAAACCCGAGATTTTCTACGCTGGATTGACGAGTCTCAAGCCAGCTGAAATTTGGTACGGCAGCGCTGAGGTGGACTGTGGCAGCTGTGCAAACCGGACCCAAGGGATTGTGCGGCATCAGATCTATGTACTTTGCTTCACACCAACCGGCAACTTTCATGGACTCAGTTAGTCCACCAATATTGCAGACATCCAGCCGCATATACTGAGTCAAGCCCTGATCTATGAAGTGCGCTGCCTGCCATTTCGAAGCGAACTCCTCACCGACAGCGAAAGGAATATCAGTCATGGTGCGCAAGGTTCTGTAGGCGTCCGGACTTTCGCACCGTATTGGCTCTTCGAGAAAGTCCAGTGTGCCGGGGGGCAGCTGGTTGCAGAAGCTTGCCGTCTCTGCGGGAGAGAATCGATGATGAAGGTCAATGCCAAGCGCCAGAGAGCTACCAAACTCTTCGCGCAGTGCAATCAGTTTGTCTGCCGTCTCTGCGAGAGACTTTCTTGGATTAAAAATTTTTTGCACATCGAAGTTCGCAGGATAGATGCGAACACAATCCCAACCTTCAGTGATTAACTGCTGCGTTTGTGAAATGCTTTCGTCAAGGTTGCTAGCTATGCTGCTGGCGAAGGTCGGAATGACATCGCGTTGCTTGCCGCCGAGTAATTGATAAACGGGCACTTGAAGACGCTTGCCCAGAATGTCGAATAAAGCAATGTCTATGGCAGATAGGGCCGCGCTAAGTACACGACCGCCTTCAAAGTATTGGCTACGATAAGTTTCCTGCCAGATCCTGCCTATCTTCCGAGAATCCTGACCTTGCAGGAAGTTAGCAAAAAGACGAACAGTTGCGGCCACAGATTCCTCTCTGCCTGACAACCCTGACTCTCCCCAACCGATAGTTCCGTCCTCGGTCGTCACTTTTACGAGTAGCTGATTGCGGATGCCCACCCGAGCGAGCACGGGTTCTATGTTGGCAATCAGCGGCATGTGCTTGCCACTAGTATCCGTTTAACGGCAGAACTGATGGTGTTTGGAGCGACATACATTGCACAAGGGGCTCGTATTTACACAGAATTCACTCGAAACTAACATTAAATATGTATTATTGTCTACTATTTAGATTAAATAATATATTATATTAATGTTCATTCCGTGTCGTGCTGCATCCAGTACCGTCGCTGTGGCGCATCCAACTACTGTCGGCAGTCTTTCCATAACCGGTAAACCGGTATTACAGCCAGCAGACTGGTCAACAGTGTAAGCATCTGCGACTGCCACTAATGGCTTGCGATATAGTGTTGGATTCATTCGAGGCCAATATGCATGGACTGGCCGCGAGTATCATGCGCTTAGCAAAACACTTCGACGTATCCATGCAGCCCGGATCACGCTCTCACTCTGGCAAATTGATAGCAATACGCTTCGCCAACAGCGGGGATGAGGAAATATTGGCTAAAGTGGATAAGCGAATTTCCGACAACAAAATTCCGTGACTTTCGAAAAAACCACTCGCTAGTGTCGGGATACAGGCTAAATCTAGGCGGATGCTCAGGCTAAGCTGGAATACTTATAAAAAAAGTGCAGAGCAATTTGCAGGCTTCAATAAGAATCTTTGATGGGCACAGCGGTGTGCAAACCAACCATAGCCGTTTTGCTCAAAGTCCCATCGCGCGTATCTGCTTCGACATTTGCTCGTACGAGCCTGAGAGGTGCTTGCGAATGGTAGCGTCTGCTTGAGCAACATCGTTTTCACGAAATGCGCCAATCAGTGCATCGTGCTCCTGAAGTATCGTTTGCGTACGAATTGGGTTGATGCGTAGAGGAGCCGAATGCACGGTCAGAGCGGTGCGCAGCTTCTTCCAATTTTGCCATGCGATACTGTTGTAGTGATTCCTGTAGATCAAACTATGAAATTCGGTATCTAGCTGTCGGAAGCGGACAAGCTGATCCTTACCGATTGATTGAAGTTGGTCCTGCACTAACTGCAAATCATCTATGGATGTTGATTCGGCGTACTCAGCAAACCAGCGGACGAAGTAGGGCTCAAGCAGCTGCAGTACTTCAAAAATGTTCTGAATTGTGCTGGCGTCAGCCTTCTTTACGATGGCTCCTCGGTTTTGCTGAATGCTAACGAACCCTTCACCGTGCATCTGCCGCAATGCTTCCCGCACCGGACTCGTACTAACGCCAAACTGTTTCGCCAGCTCCGAGACCTTGAGCCGTTGACCACCTACCAGTCGCCCACTCGATATTTCATCGAGTATCGAGTCGTAAAGTGTGGCGGTATGAGTGTTAGTGGTGTCGCGCAGTGTCGTTGTTCTCTGGTAGGGATCTGAGATCGAGGCTTGTCTGGCACGATGGCGAGCACACCCCAAGACTATCTCAATCAGCGCAAGATCAGGAATCGTAGCGAAAAGGATAGCATGCGTCATGGATTAAATGTGACACGGTCGCTATCGTGGATATCGCTGCATTTTTAGTAGTACGAAACCGCTGGTAAACGGTGGCGACGGCTCGTCTGACCATAGTCCAAATTAGGAGTAGTCACCGAACGATATACCGCGATTCAAACACCACACTTTGAGTCGACGAACGTGAACAAGCGTATGAAAACTGCTGTCCGCTGCAGCGATGGCAAGCCTCATGATCGAGCCTGAACCGAATCAGCCAGTCAATACTGATGTATTCGGTTGGAATTCACTGCCTTAGCACCTTTGGGTCTCTACGCGGCTGCCACTAGTCAGGAGCAGCTTGCTTGTACGCGTTGCACGGCAAGTTTCCCGAGAGCATCGAGAATTACTCAACATCGACATCATAGGTCGAGACTTCTGCGTGGCAAGTTCGAAAACTTCTCAATATCAGTACAAAATAACTAGTGATTAGCGGTAAATAATATATTATTACCAATTATTAGTATTTTATTTATAGATAATTGTAGTATGTTGTTTCTAACGGATTAAACGGAGATCTCATCATGTCGTCAGATGTCAGGATCAAAAGTTTGCTTGGCTGCAGTAGCCGCTTCTTGAAGAGGGTGATCCCAGTGTATCCAGACCGACGTCTGAAACGACGGTGTTTTCACTGAGACCATGGTGTCAACAGTATGGTACGAGCGACATTATGTCGGTTTCTTGCCTCGCAACTCACTTTGCACCCTTTGCTCAGCAGCTAGTTTTCATCTATTGGAGGCGGTGCCTAATACTGCCGGTTTGGGTGTGAAAGTAAAAGAACGGGCTATGCGAGCCACCAGTTCTTATCAGCTTGATATGCCTTACTCCGGAGGTTGGCTCGGTGACCAACAGGTGGCTGAGTCCAGTAAACATCGCGTCGAGCGAGAGTGGGTCGACGTTAACTCCAGTACCGCTCACGACACCATGCAGCCGCCCGCGGTGACGCATTGGAAATAGTGTGTGCACGTTAAGACATTGGCAATTGAATGTCGTTTCAAAGCAACGTGAGTTCAACACAACCATGTTGTCTTGCCCAGATCACGGTTAAACCGTGTGACCACGCAGAGAACCTATCTGCATTCGACCAACAGGAGATAGACGTATGATTATAAAGAAACTGTCCCCGGTAATAGCAGTACTGGGGCTTATAGGCTCCGCCCAAGGCGCTGATAAACCAGTTATATTGACTGTCTTGTCTTCGACTATTACCGAAGGCGTGGAAGGTGAAACCGAACAAGGTTATGCCGACGCATTCATGGAGCAAAATCCGAATGTAACTATTAAGTTCATCGGTGTTCCAGCTAACGATCTATATGCCAAAACAAATGCCCTCGCCATCAGTGGGCAAATGCCAGACGTTTTTATAAACTCACCCGAGTTCATGACGCAGGCAGCGGACCTTGGCATCGTCGCTGATATGGAAGAGGTTTTTGGCGCCGATTACTTTAAAGGTTTTGCAGAAGGACCACTTGCGCAATCAACGATAAATAGTAAATACCAGTTTGCTCCGTGGTTTACTATTCCCGTAACGTTACTCTACCGCTTGGATCTGTTTAGCGAAGCAGGCATTGAGCCACCAAAAACGTGGAGTGAATTTCGTGACGTTGCGAAGACGCTAACTGTAGATCTGGACGATGATGGAAAAACAGACCGCTGGGGTTTCGCGCTGATTGGTACGAGCAATGGTTCAGGCGCTTCGCGCTTTTTTCAGGTTCTGCGTAGTCACGGTGCAGCAGAACTCATTCCCGATGGCGACTCGTGGACGACACAATTCGGTACGCCTGAGGCTGCTGCCGCGTTCCAGCTGTTCAGTGATCTGGTTACCGATGATTCCATTCCTCCAGGGCCGTTGCAAACAGGCTACGGAGAGGCGGTATCGCTGATCGCCAATGACAAGGCTGCGATGATGATTACCGGGCCTCATACCATAGGCTCCGTACTTGATCAGAATCCTGACATGAATGGCAAACTTGCAGGCGCGGTACTGCCATCTGTGGAAGGCGTTGATCCCGAAATCAATCTAGGTATGTACGGGTGGGCAATTGCAGAGAGCAGTGACAATAAAGCAATCGCAGCGCAATACATCAAGTTTGTTCTGAACGAAGAGAATCAGGTGGCATGGAACGCGGCTACGGGTCGGTTACCAGCGCGCCTTGATGCACTGGATGCTACACAGGGCTCACGCCCGGAGCTTGCAGGTTTTATCGCAGCAGCTCAATTTGGCTATCAGCCGCCCAGTGCCAGATTCTACCCAGATATGTTTTCTGTGGCTGGTGACAATTATCAGGCCGTGTTGATCAATCAGAAATCTGCTGCAGACGCTGCAAGGGATGCTGCGGCTCAGACTGAACGGCTTATATCCAACAACCGTTAAGCAAAGCTTTTCTAATAGTTGGAAAACACAGAGAGGCGGTGTACTAGCTTCAGAGCTTGGTACGCCGCCGTATGCACAGCTAGCAGCAGGAGCTCTTTCTGACATGGTAGACGATATCGCCAACCACAATATACACACTACTCTCGAACGACGGCCTGAAAGTAACGGCAAGCCTCCTGAACCTCGTCGCTCGCCAGCAACCGCAGCAAGGGCACGCGCAGGGTTTACCTTCGTGTCTCCTGCAATGCTTATCATGCTGTTGCTAGTGGTTTATCCACTGGTGTACGGCATCATCATCAGCTTCTTCGATACGAATCTGTTGAATAGATGGGATTTTGTCGGCTTTAAATTTTTCAATCAAAGCCTTAGCGATCCTGGCTTCGTGAAAAGTCTGGTAATCACCGTGGTGTATGCGCTTTTAGTCGTTTCTGGCCACCTGATCATTGGTGTTTCGTTGGCGGTGGCACTCGCCTCCGACGTTAAATTTAACGTGCTTTGGCGGGCTATCCTGATTTTGCCTTGGCTGTTTCCTGAGGTGGTAGTGGCAATGATTTTCCGTTGGATATTCGACCCTCTGTTCGGCATACTCAATTACGCGTTTCAGAGCATTGGCGTGATCAGCACTCAGATAGCCTGGCTTGATCATCCAACCTGGGCTTTTGTGGCAATCACCGGAGCTGCCATATGGAAGGGTTATCCACTTGTGATGCTGCTGGCGCTTGCGGGCTTGCAGTCGATACCTCGCGATCGGTACGAAGCGGCTGCGCTGGATGGCGCTAATCGGTTCCTTCAGTTTCGCTATGTGTCGCTTCCCGGACTAGCACCTATCCTTGGCGTCGCCGTTATCCTCGAATTTGTCTGGTGGTTCAAACACTTCACTATCGTATGGCTGATGACTAAAGGCGGTCCTGTTGGTGCCACCAACGTTGTCAGCATAGATATCTATCGCACGGCATTCCAAAGTTTCGACTTTGGCCGCGCTGCAGCGATGGCTGTCATCGTCCTTATTATCTGTATTATTTTTGCAGTCGTATACCGACGGATGGTGCCTGACGATGAAATCTAAATCTGCTATTGGTGGGGCGCACCCGCTGTTCTATCTGCTGCTCGGAGTTGCCTGTTTTTTTGTGTTAACGCCGGTTCTGTGGATGTTCTCAACGTCGATAAAGGATGAAACAGAGCTATTTTCTGATCCGCCAATCCTTTGGCCAGATAATCCAACGATTGCCGCGTTTATCAGTGTTTTCGAGGATTATCCGTTTGCCGATTACATTGCTAATAGCCTTGTTGTCGTGCTATCCGCCACAGTGATTTCACTTTTTTTCTCCACGCTTGCCGGCTACGGACTGTCGCGCTTTAAGTTTCGTGGTAGAGGTACCTTTCTGGGTTTTCTACTACTGTCTCAGATGTTTCCCTCTGTAATGCTAGTGATTCCCTATTTTAAGATCTTGCAAACCGCCGGGCTTCTTGATTCGAGATTGGGGCTGACCGTAACGTACATCTCGTTCACTATCCCTTTCTGTACATGGATGATGTACGGCTACTTCAGGAGCATTCCAAGGAGTCTTGATGAGGCCGCATCCATTGACGGCGCCGGACCGGCACGCACGTTCTTCATCGTGATCCTGCCGCTCGCACTCCCGGGGATGGTCGCTACTAGTGTCTATGCGTTCATAACGGGCTGGAACGAGTACCTGTTTGCACTTATTCTGACTAATTCCGAGAATCAGAAAACGCTGCCTGTCGGAATCGGTCAACTGATCGGTCAATACAAGGTTGAATGGAATGAGCTCATGGCAGCATCTATCTACTCAACCATTCCATTGATGGTGTTCTTCCTCTTCCTTCAGCGCTATCTCATTAGCAGTCTTACCGCTGGGGCTGTCAAGGACTAACGCAGCTCAACAAATCTAAACGAGGAGATCAAATCATGGCGACGGCCAGACTCGACAAAATCAGTAAAATTTATGACAACGGCTTTCGGGCTGTTGATGAGCTCAGTCTTGAGCTTGCAGACGGAGAATTTCTCGTGCTTGTTGGACCTTCAGGCTGCGGCAAGTCCACAGCATTACGGATGATCGCTGGGCTTGAAGAGGTATCTTCGGGAGAGCTTTACGTGGGCGATCGTGCGCTAAACGATCTGGCTGCTATGGATCGCAATGTGGCCATGGTGTTTCAGAACTACGCACTGTACCCCCAGATGACCGTACGTCAGAATATCGGCTTTCCATTAAAATTACGCGGTACATCAAAGACTGATCTGGAGGCGCAGGTTAGTAAAGCAGCAGCCATACTGGAACTTACTGCGCAGCTAGACAAAAAACCGGGACAACTCTCCGGTGGTCAACGACAACGCGTCGCAATGGGTCGTGCAATCGTCCGCCGTCCGTCATTATTTTTGATGGACGAACCACTGTCGAATCTTGATGCAAAACTGCGAGTACAAATGCGCGCCGATATTGCCGGTATTCAAAAGGAACTTGGAGTTACAACGTTTTACGTAACTCATGATCAGGTAGAGGCCATGACCATGGGCCATCGCGTTGCAGTGATTAAAGATGGCATACTACAACAGGTAGCGCCGCCAGAGGAACTCTACGCAAGCCCGCGTAGTGTGTTTGTTGCAGCCTTTATCGGCTCGCCATCCATGAATCTGTGTGAGGGTGTGTTGCATCGCACCGAGGACGGTTTACAACTGCAACTGGGAGATCAATACTTGGCCGTGCCATATTCGGTTGTGCAGTCTCGGCCCAACCTGTCCAGGTTTTTTGGAGAGCCGTTGGTTATCGGGTTTCGCCCAGAGCATTTGGAAGATGCCAGGCTGACGCACGATGACCCAAAAGATCGTCTACTCAATGCTACTATTGCTGTACGCGAGGCACTAGGTGCAGAGACTCTCGTGCACTTTCATCTAAATGCGTCTCCGATTGATAGTGGCGATCCCGATGCGCTGGACAAGCTTGGAGGGCATGAATCAAGCAGATGCACTGCGCGATTCGGACCTGCATCGCAAGCACGAGTCGGAGACCGAGTGGCAATTGCTCTCGACACAGAACACTTGCACTTCTTCGATCGAAAAACACATTTTGCAATCACCTGATCCACACTGAGGACGACACCCTAGGACACGTCTCGATACAGTCCGGAGGCCATGCACCTGTACTGGGTTCTGACAACACAGACCCGCAACAAGCCGCTGAAGTCGGTTAGACCTTGTCACAACGCAGTCAATCACTGGAAGACTATGCAATTACAACTTTCCCAAGCGCTTGACGCGTGCCCTCTCGTCGCGATACTGCGCGGAGTGCAGCCGAAAGAGGTAGTGCAGGTAGCCGACGTTCTTCTAGATGCCGGATTTACGCTGATTGAAGTGCCGCTTAACTCCCCTGATCCTTTGCACTCCATTGCCAATATGGCTAAACACTTCGGCGACAAAGCTCTGATTGGCGCTGGAACTGTAATTGATGTTCAGGATGTCAAACGAGTTGCAGAGGCGGGCGGGCGCATGATTATCTCGCCCAATGCGAATGTAGAGGTCATTGTTGAAGCAAAACGTCAGGGTATGTGGTCTCTGCCAGGCGTAAGCACACCCACTGAGGCCTTCGCTGCTCTTCAGGCTGGTGCGGATGTGCTCAAGCTTTTCCCCGCGGAGGCAATGCCTCCAAACGTCATCAAAGCGTTAACGGCCGTATTGCCGAAAGGGGTACTCTTACTGCCCGTGGGCGGTATCGACGCCAACAACATGAGCAGCTACTTGCAGGCAGGCTGCTCTGGATTCGGAATCGGTTCTTCTCTATACAAGCCTGGAAAGTCGCTGGAAGAGATTGCGCGTTCAGCCAAGGCAGTTATTACCGCCTATCAGATAGCCTGCGATAGTGGAGCGAGCATCCACGGTTCGTCCGCAAAACATGATTGATACAACGCAATGAAGAATATCGCTTGTGTGGGTGTTGATTGGGGTACCACCAGCTTTCGGCTATGGGCTATCGACAAGTCAAATGACGTTGTTGCCAGCCGCCGTGGCAATTTTGGTATGGCTACGTTGAAGCAAGCAGATTTCAATACCGTGTTGGAAGAAAATCTGAAGGCCATTGGAGTTGCCACAGTTGTTCCGGTAGTCATATGTGGTATGGCAGGCGCTGCCCAAGGCTGGATCCAGGCGCCTTATGTAAAGACGCCTTACAACTTGCTCAGCGTTCCTCATCAAGCCATACAGGTTCCAGGCATTGAGCGAGACGTGCAAATATTGCCTGGTATTGCCCAGCATCTGGACTCCGCGCCTGATGTTATGCGCGGAGAGGAAACACAGTTACTGGGCGCTGTTCACCATCAAAGTCTGGCGGGAACTTTCTGTCTTCCCGGGACACATTCGAAATGGGCATGGGTCGAAGAGGGTGTATTAAATCGTTTTTCTACGGCAATGACGGGCGAGCTGTTCGGTCTGTTGGCAACACACTCCACACTGTCGCCTTACATAGACAGCAACGAGGGATCTGGTGACGCGGATTTGTCTTTCAATCAAGCCGTATTGCAAGCGTTCGAAACGCCCGAGAGTGCACTACAACGGCTGTTCTCAATCAGATCTCGTTCTTTGCTGAAAGAAAAAACAGCCACAACTGCCATGTCGAGTCGCTTATCAGGGTTACTGATTGGTCTCGAGATAGCGGGGATGTATAAATACATTGACAATGAGGTGACATTGATCGCCGCCGGCCGACTCGGCCGTAACTACGCACAGGCGTTTGATGTTGTTGGCCTTAACTATTCAACACTGGATGCCGAGTACGCAACACGCACTGGTCTGTCGCTGGCAGCAAAAATCATCTGGCCTGGCGTGCTGTAGGAATAAATTACAGTCTGTGACTGAAATTATGACGCGATTCTAGAACGGTTCGACGATACTGCCGAATCAGCCCTTAAATCGTATCTGAACGACACCTGGGAACACGTGAAAACCACGTTTAATGTGGACGCTAAACACTAAGCCAAGACTATTCATTAAACGCTTGGCTTTCAGATAATAATAGACGAAATGTAAGCATTCACAGTTCTTAGGAATGTATCTGCGGGTGACAGTCGCAGTCTATCCGCACCGAATCCTGTATCGTCAGTTAGTAGGATTCAATAACGTTAGGTAGTCCTCTTTAGGAATGAACACCAGCCCCAAGATTCCAAGCAGATCTCTGTCCTTGTCTTGCAACTGAGTAATTGCTCGTTCAACGGCTGTGAAAATAACAGCGGGATCGTTCCCCTTTGCAGTAATCAGTGGCAACCCTGGCGTCGGTGCTGTCCACTCCAGAACGCGCAAGTTGGAGGCGAAAGGCTCGTATGTTTGGATAAGCCGCCAGGAAACAGCATCCAGCGATGCAATATCTGCTCGCCCCAGTGCCACCGCCCTTGCGCTTTCCAGGTGCTGCTCCGTGTACAGGCGATTCTCGAACCAGTACGAGTGTGCTTCAAGATGCCAGAATGGCGCTGCATAACCGGATTGCGAAAAGCTCTGATTATAGGCAAATGTGGACGTGCGAAATTCCGGTAACTCTTCGCGTGGATCGTCAAGCCTGACAACAAGGGCGCTACGGTAGAACCCGGGCGGGCAGTTAGTCAGGCCATAGTCCGGCGTACCGACCAGTTCCACTTTGTCATGCAGCCACGTTCGATAAGGCATGCCACAGGTTTGGCTAAGTACTAATTCGGGATGCTGCCACACCCTGTCTTCTCCGGCATTCTGCGACAATTGTTCTGGACTGTTCAACCCTGCATCACGCAAATTGCTGGCGATTAACCGCCAAAAACGGCTATGCGAATCAACAAGCTGAGGACGTTGGTACATGGCTAAACTGGCAATCATGAAACTCGTTTTCCTTCAAGAATTGCAGCAATGTGCAGCTCGGCACAGGCAGGAAGAGGTCACCGGGACATCTGTTTTAGTCAGCGCATGCGCAAGTTTTAACTCAAAAGATGGCAGATTCTCAGTATCGCCTTTGGCACGCAGGCATTCCACCAATCCATGCAGAGCCCACACATTGTCCGGGTGTTGTGCGCAGCGCTGTAGCTTGCCGTTCAGCCCCAAGTCGGTTCTATAGACCTCTTCCGCTTCTTCGTGTTGCCCTTGCTCAACCAACAAAGCTGCCAGAGCATGACGGGGTGGGTGCATCCACGCCCATGGCTCTGTGTATTCGAGGTTATCATCCCGATAAACACTGTCACGCAGGTGTTTAAAGGCGAGCTCATGGTTGCCATTGTGGTACTCCAACTCACCGTCCAGCATTTTTTCAGCCACCGCAAGAATGGAATGCGCTGTGTTATTGAAGAATTTCCTGTCCTCTGGAATACGCTTAACAGCAGATTGGAACTGTTGGCGTTCTGTTTGTGCGGCAGCGACATTCTTCAATGCGGCGTGCGCAACACCCTTGGCATAGTGGTGCATGGCTGTTGAAACACAATAGAGCACAGGATCACTGGGCATAGGTGCAGCAACGATATCCTGCCAGCGACCAAATCGAACCAACACGTGCATCTTCATGGAGTAGTAGCCTTCCATTGTGATCGCCATTTGCGGCCGATCCTGCACACTCAACACCTCTTTGGACAAGGTATCGCACATCTGTTCAGCTGCGGCCATCGCAGGCTTGAACTGTCCCATAAACATGCAGGTGTACATCATCAGATGCAGATCATGGCAGCGCGCTGTGGTATAGAAATTGAACTCTCCCGCGTACTCCAAATACAGATTATCTGCACGGATAGCCTTTTCACTGGCGATCTTGGCTCTTTCATAGTCGCCACACAACATATAGGTATGGCCCGGCATGTGGTTCATGTGTCCAGCATCGGGGCAAAGTGTGCCTAGAATATCGGCAGAGCGCATTGCACGCTCTGGGTGGTTGGACATTTCGGTTGCATGTATATGCAAATGCAGAATAGCTGGATGCTGCTGTTCACCGGCACCTTCTTTCATGGCAATAGAGCGTTCAATGACCGACAGCGCTTCAAGGGTGTCAGCACCAGGCTTAGGTACACCGCGCTTCACATCCCATAGCTTCCATGCGGTGCGCGTCATGATTGACTCCACAAAAATCGCCATCACATCATGGTCGCTTTTGTGAGAGTAATACACTCGTCGCATGGCACTGGCATAGTCGTCATCCCAACGATCGTACTCATCACCACTAACGGCATAAGGCTTTTGAAATCGCTGCGCCAGTGCCTCTACCAACTGATTCTCAAGTTCGTTGGCCGTACCGCCAAAGCGCCGTGCTTTGCAGATATGTTCGTTGCAAAGGCGAGTGGTTGCATCAGCCTCCATTTTGCTGAATTGACGCCAAATATTGTTGTAAAAAGGGCCGCTGCCATAGGCAACTCCCCAGTGGGCCATCACACACTCAGGGTCTGACTCCAGTGCTTTAAGAAAACACTTCACGCCTTCCTCGTGATTGAATCCATAACACCAATTCAGGCCAACGTTGAACCAATACTGAGATTCGGTAGAAGACGTGGAGACCAGTTTTGTGTGACTTCCCAGATCAAACCGGTTCATCAGCTCTCCAAAAATGCATTGCGTACAACATCGCCACGGGTGCTGCTTCAGGAAGCCTTGAGGTTATCGGTTTCATGATGCGTTAACATTTAACTGAAAGAGACGTGGAAATAGTTTGATGAAACTACTCGTCGTTATATTGAAGATCGGCTACCTCTTGTCCATCATGAGATTACGCCGGTTTCCTGGCCCGCCTCGACAAAGGCGGCAATTGCGGTCGATAGGTCGGCCTCACTCAGGGCGGCGGACATTTGCGTGCGTATCCGAGCTGCGCCTTCGGGCACCACCGGATAGGAAAACGCGGCAACGTAGATGCCTCTTCTATCAAGCGCGTCGGCCAACGCCTGCGCCAGGGAGGCGTTGTGTGTCATTACAGGAATAATGGGCGTCTCGCCCGGCAGCAAGCTGAAACCTGCTTTGCCCAGTTCTTCACGGAACAACCGAGTATTGGCAAACAGACGTTCACGAAGCACATCCGACGACTCGGCAATGTCTATCGCCGCGATCGCGCCAGCAACGAGCGCAGGTGCCAGACTGTTGGAAAACAGGTAAGGGCGGGCACGCTGACGTAGTAGGTCGATGATCGGTTGCGACGCTGCTACGTAGCCACCCATCGCGCCACCGAGTGCCTTACCGAGCGTGCCAGTAAGAATGTCGACTTGATCCTGCACGCCGGCACGTGCTGGCGTTCCCCGACCCTGTGGTCCAAGAAATCCGGTGGCGTGACAATCGTCCACCATCACTTGAGCACAATAGCGCTCTGCAAGCTTTGTTATGTTCTCAAGATCGGCCAGATAGCCATCCATTGAAAACACGCCATCTGTGACAATGAGCTTCAGCTTCGCGCCCGCTAGATCAGCCTGCTGCAAACATGACTCAAGCTCGTCCATGTCACCGTTACCAAAACGATAGCGCTTGGCTTTGCACAAGCGAATACCATCGATGAGGGAGGCGTGATTGAGGCTGTCAGAAATAATGGCATCGTCTGCGCCAAGTAAAGGCTCGAACACGCCACCGTTAGCATCGAAGCAAGCAGCGAACAGGATTGCATCGTCCTTACCCAGATAGCGCGCGATGCGCTGCTCCAGGTCGCGATGCAGCGTCTGAGTTCCGCAGATAAACCGTACTGATGCCATACCAAACCCATGGCTGTCGAGTGCGGCATGTGCGGCCGCAATGACATCCGGGTGATCAGCAAGGCCCAGGTAGTTATTGGCGCAAAGGTTAATGGCATCGCGACGCTTCTCACCTATACCGACACTGATGTGCGCTCGCTGAGGTGTGGTTAGAGCACGCTCAGACTTAAGCGTTCCGGCTTCGCGAATGCCTTGAAGAAGCGTTGTGGCATGCGTGGATAGCGAACTAGGCTGGGAAATAGTCATACTCAGTGTTGTTCCAGAATAAAATCACCAGTCGTACAAACGACGTTGCGGCGAGAAGGTTGTTTAACAATAATCGAGCGGGGTAAAGCGTGAACAGTGGATACACGATGCCACATGCTTGGCCAGCCGACGGACTGCACAAGAGGAATACGCAAGAAAACTGCACAAGAGGGTGTCTCAATCGGGCCAACGCATCACAACCTTTCCGGATTCACCCGATAGCATGGCGGCGAAGCCGTCCTCGAACTCATCAATCCCTATTCTGTGTGTGATCAAATCAGACAGATCCAGACCACTTTGCACCAGAGCGATCATGCGATACCAGGTTTCAAATATTTCTCGACCATAGATTCCCTTGATGTGCAGCATCTTGAAGATGATCTGATTCCAGTCGACAGAAAACTCCATGGGCGCTATGCCCAGCAAAGCCACCTTGCCACCATTATTCATGCTGCGGATCATGTCCTGCATTGCGTGCGAAGAACCCGACATTTCCAGACCAATATCAAACCCTTCACGCATGCCGATAGTCTCCATGATGTCGTCGAGTGAAGTCTCGTTTGCGTTGATGACGTGTTGCACACCCAGTTTGTGAGCAAGCTTAAGCCGATAGGGATTGATGTCGGTAATCACGACCTTTCGCGCGCCGGCACGCTGAGCAACCAGAGCGCCCATGATACCGATCGGCCCGGCGCCGGTGACCAGTACATCTTCGCTGAGCACATTAAAGCTCGTTGCCGTGTGTACGGCATTGCCAAATGGATCAAAGATAGCGGCGATTTCATCGGGAATGTCGTCAGGGATGGGCACCACGTTGCCTTCAGGGATACAAACATACTCTGCAAAACTACCGGGCCGGTTAACGCCAACACCTTGCGTACGGCGGCAGAGATGACCACGACCTGCTCGGCAGTTGCGGCAGTGCCCACAGACGATATGACCTTCGCCGGATACACGCTGACCGATAACATACTTCGTTGCCGCGTCCCCACACGCGACGATCTCACCGCAGAATTCATGCCCGACCACCATCGGGACTGGTACCGTCTTTGCAGACCAGGCGTCCCACTTCCAGATGTGTACATCCGTGCCGCAGATTGCAGACATTCGTACCTTGATCAGCACGTCTCGTGAACCGGGTTCGGGTATCGGTACGTCTTCCATCCAGAGCCCTTCAGCCGGCTGACTCTTTACCAGTGCACGCATGGTCTCGCTCATCGAATCAACTCCTTGAGTGTTACGAATAGATTGGCGTTCATCACGAGTCCAGCCAATACGTCAACGCCGCGTTGGTCTCTGCCGGTTGCTCGAGTGTGGGCAGATGCCCGGCATTTTCAATGATTTTTAGCTGCGCACCGGGGATGAGTTCGGCCATGAGTTCGTGCCGATCGATCGGACACAGCGTATCGTGCCGCCCACACAGGACAAGCGCTGGCAGAGCAGCAGCTTGCAGTGTTCTGGTTTGATCCTGGCGGTCCATCAACGCGCGCGACTGATTCAGAAAGGCAGTGGGGCCGAGGCTGAGCGCCATGTCCATACACAGCGATAGAACGTCGGCATGGCGGGGTCCCTTGGCCAGGTAATTGGGTTTCATCTCGTTACGCATGACCTCGGCCAATCGCCCTTCACGTACAGCCTTCATCTGCGGCAGTCGGCGGGATTTTACGACATCACTTTCGGCTAGCGGATTGGTATCGAGCAGGGCGATTCGCTCTACTCGGCCAGGTGCCAGCCGCAAGATTTCCATGGCTACAATACCGCCCATCGACAAGCCAGCCAGAGCAAAACGTGGCGGCGCTCGAGCCAGAATATCAGCGGCGAGCTCTCCGACACTGGACCACTCAGTGATTGGCGCACAGGCGATAAAGTGGCGTGCTGACAAGGCGGCTATCTGAGGCGCAAACAGCCTTGCATCGCACACCATACCCGGAACAAGAACCAGTGAACTCATCCCGATAATGCAGCGCCTTCAGATAAAGCCGCAAGCTTGGCGAAAGCAATATCGGGATCAACTGCACCGAAGCCCGCAAACGTGCCGAAGCCACAATCAGACCCGGCGATAACGCGTTCCTTACCGACAATGTCGCAGAATTTTCCAATGCGTTGTGCCACAAGCTCCGGATGCTCGATGAAATTGGTGGTGGTGTCAACGACACCTGGAACGAGTATTTTGTCCTCTGGAATCTCGGACTTACGGTCGCGGAAGACCGTCCATTCATGGGCGTGGCGCGGGTTCGAGGTTTCGAAAAGCACATAGCGCGACTTGGTGGACATCAGCGTCGAGAAGACCTTATCCATGCCGATATCACAGCAGTGTGGCCCCTCATAGTTACCCCAGCAAATATGCACACGCACCTTGTCTTTTGGCACGTCTGACAGTGCATGATTCAAAGCCTCGACATGGGTATTGCTGACCTTGACGAACTCGTCGTCAGTGAGATCACTGAACAGCATATGACGCGACAGGGCGAGATCGGGGCAATCCAGTTGTAGGTCTAACCCCGATGCAACGATCGTCTCGTATTCTGCCTTCATCACATCTGCCAGCGCGGCCAGGTAGGCTTCATGTGTTTTGTAAAAATTGTTTTTCAAAAATAACGCAATAACGCCCGGACTCGCAGCATTCATGAAACCGCGTGTCACACCATGTTCGGACATGGCCGCCTTTAAATTAGCAATATCCTTGGTAAGCTCACCCTGGCCCTTTGATCGCACTTCACCCACACACATGGGACGGGCATATTGCGGCGTGCCACCATCATCTGCTAAACGTTTCAGGAATCCGGGGAACATTTTCAGATCCGCGGGTGCATTACGCGGACTGTCGCCATCGAAGCCGCTGTAGCGGTCCTTGACATAGGTTGCATAGGAAATTTTTGACATCTCGCCATCGGAGACAATATCGATGCCCGCTTCAGCCTGTTTGCGAACCGTATCCGACACCGAGCGCGTCATACAAGCATCAAATGCTGCAGAATCGTAGTCGTTCCCATGCTCACGGGCAAAGATAAAATCCACCACTTCCTGAGAGCGGGGCAGGCTGCCTACATGTGTCGTTAATACTTTACTCATTCGTTTTCTCCTTGTTCATGTTTGAAACGTGTATCTCGCATACCGATGCACTTAAACCGTATCGACGGCAAATTGTCAGCCTTTCCAGGTAGCGCCAGCGGCGTCATCGGTTGCGGTGATCCGGTAGAGGCTGGCTTCTCCGGCCATGGATGGGGCCAGCGCATGCTCTCGCCCTGGATCGATCAACGCGGTGTCACCAGCGTTCAGAACAGTCTCACCACCATTCCAGCGCAGCTTCCAATGTCCGCGCACCGGCATCAGCACGCAAAATTTGTCATGGCTGTGCATCGTGTCCGGCATCGAGCCTCGGGTCAGGAAATCAATCTCGAACCCCGGCTTGTCTTTAATGACAGCATCCACTCCGATCACTTTGGCTGGTTTGTCCCTGGCGATTGCCATAAGATCCAGGTACCGGGCTACGTAATCGCGAATCACGCCGTCTACCGGAACTTCGGGGAATGCTGTTAGCTGTTCCTCGGTGAGGACCGGCATTGGCGAAACATTGTCGGGCAGTATTTTCCCGTTGCTGGTTTCATAGAGCACACCGTTTTCGCCCAGTACAAGACCATGATTCCTGGCCTCTTCGATGACCTGTGGTGCCCATGTCACACCGCCACCCGCATCATCGCCACCCAGTACCGCCATAATCATTCCGTAGTCAGTACCGATGTTTTCGAAGCCGCGGAACATACCGGTGGGAATGTTAAAAATGTCGCCTTCCCCGGCTACGAATTCACCCGCCTTGCCATAGCGGCCCCAGAAGAATCGCCACCGACCCTTGAGAACAAAAAACACCTCGGCGGTGGTGTGAGAGTGCAACGAGTTGCGGCAATTGGGTGGCTGGCCAGCCGCGCCGATGTTAAAACCGATTTTGTCGCAGATATGAACGTGCTGGTCAGGGCTTTCGGAAACACCACCACCGATGATGGTGAAGTTCTCCTTCTGATCACTTCCGGGTGTGTGGGTATCGATAAACGCCGTTTTACACGGTTGCAGCTCACCATAACGAACAATGCGTTTTTCCATGTCTTTTGACGTCATCTGTATCTTCTTTTTCATTCACTCCATCCTTCAGGTATTCGTGCTGAACCACGCAGAATCAGCGGTCCGTCAATGGCAATTCGGCGTGGGTCGTCGCTGCTATTCTCTATTTGATTCATCAGAATGGACACCGTTTCTGCAACCATGCGATTCGCTGGTTGGCGCACGGTTGTCAGGTTGTAGGCTGGCCACGAAGCGGCTGGTACATCGTCATAGCCCACCACTGAAATCTGGCCAGGCACATCAAGGCCAAGCTCAAAGCGCAATGTATCCATCACTGCCAACGCCATATGATCGTTGGCAACTAACACAGCGTCTGGTGGATCGGACACAAACATCTGTCTCGTCGCCTCGGCTGCGCCTTGCATCGTGAAATTTCCAACCTTGCGGCAATGAAGCGACACACCGGCCTGGGTCAGTGCTGCAATAAAGCCTGCCTCACGGTCGCGTTGGGTCGAAGCACCTTCCCAGCCAGCGATATAGCCGATTTTTTCGTGCCCGCCTTCCAGTAAAAATCTGGCTGCCTTTTGACCACCAGCGATATTGTCTGAGGTCACTGCCGACATTGTCGGGTCATCCTGGCTGCGATTGAAAAGCACCATCGGCACTGCCGCTGCACGGCAGCGTTCTGACAGTACAGTCGACAGCGCAACCGAGGCCGCTATGATGCCCTCAACCTGGTAGTCGAGGATCTCATCGATTACAGCATCAACGTTGCTCGCTGTTTGCTCGGCCATGAATACCAATACGTGATAGCCCTGTTCCTGCAAGGCGCTGGATAGTTTTTCCAGCGCTTCGGGGTAAAACTGGTTATCCAGATAGGCCACGATGAGCCCAATGATCCGGCTTCTGCCTGATACCATCGCTCGTGCCAGTACATTGGGTCGGTAGCCAAGATCAGATGCGGCCTTACGGACCTTCTCGATAGTCTTGTTGGACGCCGACGCCCCGGGAGTGAACACTCGGCTAACAGCCGACTGGCTAACACCTGCAAGGCGGGCGACCTCGAGCGAGGTGATTTTTTCGCCTGGCATCAGTTCGCCGTCCAACCTCCGTAGACCATCAAAGATGTACCGGTGACTGTGATCAAGACATCACACATCAGACAGACAACAGGGAAGGGGAAGCTCACCACCCATTGTTTCGAACCGGAAAACGAGCCGCAGGAAGCTCGCGGGAGTCAGATCTCATTATTCAGCAGCTTCGCCATAGGGGATATTTCGACCGCCATATCGCCGGACACGTAAATTACATTGTTCGGCATGACCGACGAACCCTTCCAGCATGCACAGCCGGGAGCCATACTCTCCGATCATGGCCGCTGCCTCGTCGGTTGTAACTTTTTGATAGCTGTGAGTCTTCAGGAACTTGCCAACCCAGAGCCCGCCGGTATAGCGTCCGGCTTTTTTAGTCGGTAGCGTATGGTTAGTGCCGATGACCTTGTCGCCATTTGCCACGTTGGTCCGTGGACCTAAAAACAAGGCTCCATAACAAGACATGTTGTCCAGAAACCAATCGTCGCGGTTGGTCATCACCTGCACGTGTTCGGAGGCAATCTCATCGGCAACGGCGAGCATCTCATCATAGCTGTCGCAGAGGATCACCTCACCGTAGTCTTCCCAACTGACACGCGCAGTGCCAGCTGTTGGTAGAATTTGCAGGATCCGGTCAATCTCTGCCAATGTTTCTTCGGCCAGCTTGCGAGAGTTAGTCACCAGCACAGCCGGAGAGTCGTAGCCGTGCTCTGCCTGCCCCAGCAAATCGGTTGCACACATCTCGGCATCCACGGTGTCGTCCGCGATGACCATGGTTTCAGTAGGACCTGCGAAAAGATCGATACCGACTCGACCAAACAGTTGCCGTTTGGCTTCAGCAACATAGGCGTTACCTGGCCCGACCAGCAGATGTACAGGATCGATGGAGGGGGTGCCGATGGCCATGGCACCCACTGCCTGAATGCCGCCCAGTACATAAATCTCATGTGCACCGCCAAGATGAATGGCGGCAATGACCGCAGGATTAGGCTCACCTTTGAACGGTGGTGTGCAGGCGATTATGCGTGGCACTCCTGCAACCGAGGCCGTCGCAACAGACATATGCGCACTGGCTACCATCGGAAACTTACCCCCGGGAATATAACAACCGACCGACTGCACGGGGATGTTCTTGTGGCCCAGTATCACGCCGGGCAATGGCTCAACCTCTATGTCCAGCATCGAATCACGTTGCGCCTGAGCAAAGCTTCGAACCTGCTTCTGTGCGAATTTTATGTCGTCCATATCGCGCGGACTGACCTTGGCGATGATCGCCTGAATCTCTGTGTCACTCAGGCGATAGCTTTCGCGGTCGTAGTTATCAAACTTTACAGCCAACTCGTGAACTGCTGCATCACCCCGGGTTTCGATGTCTTTCAGCGTGGCCGAGACAACGGCGACGGTCTTTGCGTCATCCTCGGCTCGATCAGCCGCGGGTTTCCCATGCTTGAGATGCTCGATTGCCATGCCTGCTGATAATCCTTTGGTACGTGGGTTAGGAATGGTATTCGCCGAAGTGGCTAACCATCATTGATTACAGTGAAATCGT
>Ga0114956_1000253_pt1 | contig 35798 bp, 26 predicted proteins | sample MaitaG_FD_87304 | JGI IMG/M metagenome (GOLD analysis project Ga0114956, IMG submission 87304) | Marine algal microbial communities from Maine, USA - Maine_Asex2 metaG | ecosystem: Host-associated > Algae > Red algae > Unclassified | place: Maine, USA | collected 2015-01-05 | reverse complement strand
TACATCCAACCATAAAAACTAGCTCCCCCTCTCCCTAAAAATTCGGATGACGTTTGATACCAGTGGGAAGATCTAACGTCCGAATTTTCAGGGAGAGGGGGAGCTAAATTTTGGTTTCTGCACTGCTAGTAAAATCTAAAGTAAGTGCCATTGGCCGCTAGCCGCCGGTTCTACCCACCATTGACCGGCGGCCTAGCGCCTTGCCGCTCACAAAAGTGACGCTGTCCAATTAGTTAAGATCAATCGTGCGGATGGTGACTTCGTCCAAGTACGCCTCGCCGAAACCGGTAAGGTCGAACCTGACGTTCAGCTGACCTGCTTTATTCACGCTGCGGTAAAGTGTGAATTCTTCCCAACCGTTGGTCGACACGATGCGTTCGGCCAGCGACGGTCCACCGAACGAATCGGTAATCATTAACCCGTCCATGTTGCCTTGAATGGTTTGAGGCACGTTGACCCATCCGTGAATTTGCACCATTTGGTTGGACTGCACTTTTACAGCCGGACTGATTATCCATAACGGTGTTTCCTCTACAAAACCAGCCGAGGAATTCGGCGTCACCGATAATTTTAAACTCTTGCGCCCCAATACGACCTGTTCGCTAGAAAGTTCAACACGCGTCCTCAGCGCGGAGGCATCGATGCGATGATTTTCCCATCCGGCACGTTGCATGTGTTCGAGGCTTTCAAAATCACCCGCAGCAAGCCCATTAGGATCCCAATCACCCGCCGTTTTGAGCTTATCGGTCAGTCGCCAATGCAAAGGAATCAGACTCGCATGCGCGACAAAGGGCGTGGACGTTTTTGATTGAAACAAACCCAATGGCCCAATCGCTGTTTCGCGGCGGCTGAACCCCAGTTTTTCTTCGGTGCGATCGAGAAACGTCGTCGCCGCGTCTCCGCTGCTTTTTAAAATCAAATCGCTGGCGACGCGATACGCGGTCACCGCTTCGTTGAGCGTTCCGCCGATTTCGGCCGATCCGCGTCCCATTCGCGCCATCTGTTGGTCAATCAATTGCATGATCGCAATCCATTGCTGAGATAGCTCTGATCGCATTTGTTGAATTGGTTGTTTTCCGACACGCTGGTAGGATTGTGAAAGCTGACTGACAACTAACGGGTCTTGTGTGAAAACAACGGCCGTCAAAAATGGGCAGTCAGGGATTTGGACCTCTGTTCCTCCCATCGATCGCACTGAAGATAATAGCTTCAGCCTCGTATCGGTCAGCTGGTAGGCGCGATCAGTAAACGCCGATGCGGTATCGGAGATTGAAATGTCTTTGAGCGGAACGTCGCCCGCCCAATATTGCTCGTGATGAGTGGGTCGTTGGATCAGTAGCAGGCGTGAGCGATTCGTGTTGAAGGCCGTTATCTCAACCGAAGGATCGTCGACGGCAACGGTGCCCATCATCGCGCCACCGACAGCCCAAGGTTCAATCTGTTCAATGAAAGCGTTTGTCAATTCGATCGTCATGGTTCTTAAACGCGATGCGGGATCCGCAGCATCCAAGCGATTTCTCGAACGAAAACGAAGCCCTCTGGCCCCACCGGTGATGGCTTCGACCACTAAAAATTGCAGCTGTTGCGGTTCGATAGGCGTGGGTGGCGTTTGCTGAGAGATCATGCTGACCTGATCCAGCAACGTTTTGGAAAGCTCCGTCTGGATGTCGGCCCAAACGGGCTTACTGGTCGCGACACTGTGTGCGCGTTGCCGAAGCCAATCGCTGTATTGGCTGGCGATGAAACTGGTACCCAACGGTTGGAGACCCACTGAAAGGATGTCGACTTGCTGCGCCAATTGTGACCAATTCGAAGACACGTTGCCGACGATAGGACGGTTTTCACGCAGATCGGATTCACGGATTTCGCGAATACGCTGGGCGACGGTGAGCAGGTCGCGGCCGGAAAGTTTTTTTCCTACGGACCATGCCAGCACGCGGTCGAACTCGAATCCAATATCACTGACACCGATCGACGCAGGTGGTGGGCAGACGACCCACATGTCGAGTCGCTTAGCTTCGGCAAGTTGTTCCGGCGAAACGGTGGTCGGCAATTCAACGGTGTTGAATCCGATGGCTTTTAGGAAAGCGAAATCTTCCCCGTTATGTTCAATCACCATTGGAAAAAAAGGACGTTTGCCAATGATCAATACGGTGCCGTCTCGATCAACCAATGACGGTCGTTTGTCGCGCGATGCGATGCCAGCGACCTGGCGAACATGCGGATCGACCATCGGCGTGAGCGCGCCTTTGGCGACAGGGGATTGTTTAACGGGTACTAATCCATTGATCTCAAGATTGTCGATTTGAATGTCATGATCACCGGGTCCGCTGTAGAGGTTGACCACGACGCGGTCGATGTAGGCTTCTTTGGCATCGACGTGCGAGCCATACTTCGGCGTAGAAACCACAGCTCTTTCTTCAACAGTTCGGCCAGATCAAAATCGGCGCCGCTGAAACCGATGGTTTGCCATTGGCCCACCGCCGAATATTTCTGTCCGTGCAGCGTCGTCGTCATCGGGCCGCTGGCGTCGGGCGCGAGGGTATGCGGCAGGACGATGCGGACCAGAACTTGCGCACCGGGGCGCGTGGATTTCATCCGAACCGATGGTTTGAGTTCGGGAATGATGTAAGCGTGAGGACTTTCGTGAGAGGCGAACACATTTGTGCCTGCACCACAGCGAAATCGAATGCGCTCGAAGGTCACTTCCGCTTGAGATTCCTGATCACCGATCGTTTCTGAGTCGCGTGACTGTTTCCAACTGCTAAGATCTACCGAGCAGTCGCTTTGATGCCGTTTGAAGGTAGCAATATCACCGTCAAAGGGCTCAGCGAACTGCGCATGGCCGACCGGAGACAGGGCGACAATCATTACAATCGCAACGATTAACCGCACGAGCTTGCTCAAAATCCGAGTGTGGACAGAGTTAGTCATTGATTCACGGGCAAAACTTCGCAGAATGGGTCCCAACAGTGGCGGATTAGGTTCAATGATGCTTTTATCAACATCCAGAATGTTTCGCCAGATCAACAATCGTTGCATTGAAGCAGCATCTGATCGACGCAGGAAAAGACTTGTTAGCCAAATATTCAATATCTCAGCCGCTAAAAACCATGCTTTTGCGGATTTTTGGCATTCGGTGGCACCGATGGCACCCGCGTTGCAATCTCAATAAGACCAACGCAAGATCAAAACATCTCAAAGTGAATGAAACACTGGAATCTTCTCTCAGTCGACCCACAAGGACAGCTACGATGGACATGAAAACAAACAAAGCCGCCACCAAAAGCTCTGACAACGAACAGCTTCCTATCGACCTAAACGATCTGATCTCAGCCGTTGCGAACCTTCCCGAAGAACATCGTAAAACGCTCCAACAACCGCTCAACCGCGTCGTCGAATATACCAAGCGTCGTCGCCGTATTTTGAATCTTATCCAAGAAGCACTCAGCCAGTTGCGGATGGATATGAAATATCTCATGTTTGACCTCGAAGCGACGCGGCGAGAGCGCGACGCTTATAAGGACGGATTTGAGTCTGACTTTTAAGGTCTGCTCCATATCATGATTAAAAAATTAACCGTACGTGGCATAAGTCGCGTGCGGTTTTTTCACGGCACAGGTTACATCCTGAAGGTGACGTCAGCCACAGTGACTTAATGTTTGACCAACGCATGCATCGACCTGATCCCATACAACCGTTACAGCTGTGATGTTTGTTTTAAAAGGCGTCTGCCTTAGGACACTTTACTAATTAGCCGAGCATCTTACCGCATGGTAAATATCCGAGAGCTACCGTTACTTAAAGTAATATTTCGTGCCTTGGATTGAAAAATGAAAGTTCTAATCGTAAGACTGGTTTCCGTCGGCTGCCTGACGTTCTTGGTCGTGTTCTGTTCAGTCTATGCGATTAATACCCCCGGAACCCATCGTTCCAGTCGGTCCAATCATACCAGCAATTCTGATCGCACCCAACGCACCCAAAGCATTGAAGGCCATGAACGCACTGAAGGCCACCAACGCAGTGGTGTACAGACAGCGACCTTAACCCAGACCGCTCAGACCGCTGAGGAAGCAGAACGCGAATCAAAGGTCACTCGCACCGCAGTACGTGCAACCCCCGCACCGGCTCAACCCAAGGCCGCTGCGGATGCCAATGCGGACGGCAATGCGGATGTCGCTGCGGACGCCAATGGGAAGGTTGCTCAACCGGACACAAGCTGGTTTCAGGGAACCAGAGAAGAGCGCGAGATTTTCCAACCGCTGCTTCGAGGTCGTCGCGCACCTGCCTTGGAGGTGAATCAATGGACCAACACGACTCCCCTTCACCCAAAATTGCGTGAAGATAAGATCGTCGTGCTCGCATTCTGGTCTACGTGGTGCCAGCCATGTCTCAACTCCATTAACTTTAATAACGAACTTTACCGGCACTACAAAGACCGAGACGTTGTCGTCATCGGCATTTGCAACACGGACGGTTCGGAAGACATGGCAGAGATTGTAAAATCCAGAGACATCGAATACCCTGTCGCAATTGATGACCCGGGCGATAAATCAGTTTCTGCCTATCAGGTTCAGGCCCTTCCGACCTACTTCGTTATCGACCGAGAGGGACGTTTGCGATTCGCGGACATCAAACGTAATCGTGTTGACGACGCAATCGAGTATCTGCTCAGTCGCGATTAATTGTGGTTTAATCGTTTGAGGTTCGGACTGAAAATTCTGGTTACGTTCGCAACCTGCCTCAATCGGTCCCAACCGGTGCGAAAGGTGCGTTAATCTGCATCTTGGTCCGATTTCAAAAGTTGTTTGTTAGGGGCGGTTAGAATACTATAACGTTGCCTCCTCCCAATAGGCTGTGGATTGTGTCTTAGGCCATCCCCGCGCTTCGACCCGCTAAATTTTCCTCCTTTGATTCGACGAAGAACTCCCCCATGAGCGAACTTACCGCTGATCAGCTTGCCCATCGCATCTACGAATGTCGCTTGATGGAACTTGATCAACTCCAACAGATCTTGGGCGATTCATCTGTCGAGGGAGAAGCAGATCTTGAAAAGTTCAAAGATCAACTGCTACGTCACGAACATTTGACAAACTGGCAATTGCAACGGGTGCTCGAAGGCCACATTCACGGCTACTTTTACGGAAATTGGAAAGCACTTTATCTGATCGGTGCAGGAACCTTCGCCCGTGTCTATCGCAGCGTCCATATTAAAACCGGAGATGTCAAGGCGACCAAGGTTCTCCGCAGCCGCTACAGTGAAAACGAGGACATGCGTGAGCAGTTTTTGCGTGAAGCGAAAATGGTGATGAAGCTGCGACACCCCAACATCGTACCGATCCAAGAAGTCGAAACCGAACGCGGTCGTCTTTATATGGTGATGGATTTTGTGGAAGGTCAAAACCTGCGTGACTACGTCCGCGCCCACAAAAAACTGTCGCCCATCCGCAGTCTTAAAATCATCAGCAACCTGGCGGCGGGATTGGCTTACGCCGCAGATTTAGGCATCGGCCATCGCGACATGAAGTTGTCCAACGTTTTGCTGTCGGCCAAAGGGCAAGCGAAACTTGTCGACTTTGGCTTGGCAACGGTTAGCGGTGATGAACAAGAAAGTGTCGGCGGTGCTCCCCGCAGTATTGACTACGCGGGACTGGAAAAAGTCACCGGCGCAGGGCGCGATGATCCGCGCAGTGACATCTATTTCCTGGGCTGTATGCTGTACCACATGGTCTGCGGCGAACCAGCGCTGGAAGAAACAACAGAACGTATGCGACGCATCGCGGCTCAGCGATACACCAGCGTCATTCCAATCACCAACCACGATCCCGAGTTGCCTCATCGTCTGGTTGTCTTTATTGGCCGGCTGATGGATTTGAATATCGATAGACGAATCCAAACCGCCAAGGACGCTCTCCGTGAAGCAGAAAACGTGATCGCTCAACTGATTGCAGGCGATACTACAAAATACGATGCGACGCTCACCGATCAGGACGCGGCGGCGTACGCGCAAAGCATCGCAGTTAACGATGAAGGCGCTGACAAAACGATTCTCTTAATCGAATCTAATTTGAAGCTGCAGGACACATTGCGGACCAAGCTTAAAGACATCGGTTACCGTGTCTTGATCACGGCCGACCCTGATCGCGGTTTGCAAAGGTTTGAGGACTATGAACCGCAGGAGTCGCCTCCTGTGGATTGCGTGATTTTTGGAACCGTAGGGCTCGGGCGGACGGGACTCAAGGCTTACCGCGATTTCGTTCTGGCTGAAAACACAAAGAACGTTCCAGCGTTGCTGATTATCGTCGACAAACTGGAAAAATTTGTGCAGCCAGACTGGCTTAACAAACAACACATCGCCTTCAAGATGCCGCTGAAATTTAAACACGTACAGAAAGCGCTGCGGAAATTATTGGCGATTAAAGTCGCCGATAAACAATAAGGGCACGACCTGCGTTGCTTGCATGGTGCCCAAAGGGGTCTTTTGAAACACCGACCTTGAACCATCGACGAGAAATATTGCTACAATCAATCGGTCTCATTCCTATTTTGATCGAGCGTAGCGATGGATTCCTCCCCTTCTTCGGCCTCTCAGTCTGCCGCGCCCCAACATGGCGGCGGCATGTTGGCGAAACTTAAAACCTTCTCGCTGCTGGGCATCAAAGCAATGCCGGTAGAAGTTGAGGTTGACGTCTCTCCGAGGGCGATGCCGAAAACGATTTTGGTGGGTTTGCCAGAGGCCGCGGTTCGCGAAAGTACCCATCGCGTCGAACGCGCGATGGTGAACTCGGGTTTCCAAAGACCACTCGATCGCATCGTCATTAATCTTGCACCGGCCGAGCTGCCTAAGCAAGCTGCTTCGTTTGACTTACCGATTTCGTTGGGCATCTTAATCGGCAGCGGTCAAATTTCATCCGATCGCATTGCCGACTACGCGGTCGTTGGCGAATTAGCATTGGAAGGCCACACGCGACCGGCCAAAGGTGTTTTGTCGATGGCAATTCAAGCCCAAGGCATGGGATACAAGGGGATCGTCGTTCCTTATGAAAACGCCGATGAAGCCGCCGTCGTTGAAGGTTTGGATGTGATCGCCGTCAGTTCATTGACCGAAGCGGTCGGTTTCTTTTCTGGGGAACTTGAGATCGAACCAACGCCTTCAAAGATCGAAACGCTGTTCGAAGAATTTTCTGAGTACGGTTTCGATTTCTCAGACGTGCGAGGCCAAGAAATGGCCAAACGCGCCATCACTGTTGCTGCCGCAGGTGCGCATAATATGTTGATGGTGGGTCCGCCAGGTTCGGGAAAAACGATGCTGGCCAAACGGATCCCCACGGTACTACCTCAGCTTTCGCCATCGGAGTCGATTCAAACGACACAAATTTATAGCGCGTTGGGTCGGCTGAGCCCCGGCCAGCCCTTGATGGCCCGACGTCCCTTTCGCTCGCCGCACCACACGATCAGCGAAGCGGGTCTGGTCGGAGGCGGCAGCACACCGACACCGGGCGAAATTTCGATGGCTCATAATGGATTGCTGTTCTTAGACGAGCTGCCAGAATTCAATCGCAAGACGCTCGAAGTGTTGCGACAACCGCTCGAAGACGGCGTCGTTACAATCTCGCGCGCGTTGTCTTCAACAACCTTCCCCTCAGATTTCATGTTGGTGGCCGCATTGAACCCTTGCCCGTGCGGATATCGTGGAGACCCGCGCCGCAAGTGCAATTGCTCTCCGCCGCAGGTCGAAAAATACATGGGCAAAGTCAGCGGGCCATTGTTGGATCGAATTGACATCCACGTCGAGGTCCCCGCCGCTGACTTCAACGAACTGAACAACAAAACGCTGGGCACATCCAGTGACTCCATCCGAGAATGGGTCACCATCGCGCGGAAGGCTCAACTGGAGCGGTTTAGCGGCATGCCGATCATGTACAACGCACAAATGTCGAGCAAACAGATCCGTGAATTCTGCAAGCTGGACAAACCATCGGTTGATGCGTTGCGTCACAACGTAAACGAATTGGGATTGTCGGCCCGAGCCCATGACAAAGTGCTTCGACTGGCTCGCACGATCGCCGATTTAGATTCGTCGACCGACATCACGCTCGACCATCTCAACGAGGCCATCAACTATCGAATGCTAGATCGCGATAAATGGCAGTAACAATCCCGACTTATTTACGTTATCTACGTTATTTACGTTCCAAAAAAACGCAGCCAATGTTTCCACGAAATTTGTTCATCTGCTGTTTAACGTTGCTTTTCTCTTGCGTGTCTCCGGCAATAGCTCAGGATGGTAGCAACATCAAAGTTGTTCTCGTTGGAGACAGCACGACCATTGGCAATACGCCGCGCGATGCCAATCCCGACGGGCCACACCTGGAAAAGATGATCGAGATCATCGCTCAAGCGCGAGGCTTACCTCAGTTGGAAGTGATCAACACAGGCGTGGGAGGCGAGACGGCCAAACGTTTACTTGCCAGCGGTCACTATGACAGAGTCATCGCTCCGATTCAAAACGTCGACTACGTTTTTATTAGGCTGGGCATCAACGATTGGTTTCGGTGCGAGAATCGCGAGACGGAATTCCCGGCTCAGATGCACGCCGTTATCACTCGGCTGAAAACAGACCATCCTCAGGCGGTTATCATTCTGTCGACCGTCTGTCCCTTTGGTGAAGTCGATATCAACGGCTTGATCAAAAAGATTGCTGAGGATGAAGGTCTGCCGCTGTTCGATTTGCACACCCCGTATCAAAAATTTTTGGATGAGAATGGGCCACATAGTTTAAACGTGCGAGTGGTTTACGTTGATCAAATTGACGAAGGCTACCACGAACTACTCAAACCCTACACACATTTTCGTAAAGGCTGGAGCGGGCGGCGTTCTGGAGACGTGGTGAAAATGAACGACAACCTTCTCGATCCGCTGTTTGGCCATATCAAAGGTTGGTACGACGATCGGCATCCCAACAGCGCGGGCTATAATCTGATCGCAGCAGAAACGGTTAAATATCTTAAACCTGTCCTCGCCGACAAATCATCTGAGGGGCCAGATGAACATTTGCCTCAGCCAGCCATCGGGACTGCTTCCGACGATTAGCGCTGCGAACCGGCGGAGAAAGCAGACCCAAAAACGACCAAGATGCACCCGTCATGTTTCTTAACCATCAACTGGATTACTTCACTAAAAACGAACCTACCAGCATCAGCAAACCGGCGGCGGCCAGTCCCAGCAATCCGTAGGCGACGTACTCTAAAATCTCACCCTGTTTATTGTTTTTGACAACACCGGGCTGGAAATATTCGCCGATCGTGTCTTCGGCATCGTAGGACGCCGCCACTTGATAGACGTTAGCATCGGATAATCCGTCGATGTCGGTTTCGATTAATTGCATCGCTTTATCGGGGTCGATATCTTGCTGGATCGAACTGGCGAATTGGTAGACACCAACCCCTGCCGCTCCCAGCAATACCGCCATCGCCAGCCCCAGCGTGAACAGCCACCGCTTCAGAATCGAGCTAGGGGCCGAGGATTCTGAAGTGCTGACGGTCTGGGTAGCCTGTTGGAGATGTTTGAGCTCCCCCAACCGAGGCGCTTCGAAGGAATGTTCGCACTTGGAACATTGAACGGTTTGGCCCGCCTGCCGGGAATGCAACTCGATCGGGTGCTGACATCGGGCGCACGGCAAAAGGTAAAGATTCGCAGCCATAAATTGGTGTAAGGAGAAAAAGGGAACGCGAGAACCGGAGAAAGTAAAAGTATAGCAGCAGATGGGAATTTGATCTTAATCCGGTGCCTTCTACATTGCGATTTTGCGGTACTTCAGCAGCCGGTCATTGATGCTGAAAATCTAATTGTCCATCATTTAATTGCCGAAGGTCCTTTTGAGCTAGCGGTAGCCGAGCTTGAAATTCAAATTGTCGCAAGTTGACGGTGCGCCCTCCTTCTTTTACGAATTGGCAATAATTAACGAGCGAAAGAATGGCGAGAGATGTTTTGTCGCATCTTGGGCAAATACCATGCCGCGAAATTCCTATTTTCTCAGTGCCAAATTGCAATTTGGACCATGAAAGCAACTGGACCGTTAAATCGGCGTGAGTACAATCCTTAAATCAGAAACAAACCGTTCGCTGTTACAACAGCCCCCTCGAAATCTCGCCTTTTCTGACTTGCCGCCGCATGCCCTGCATGTACCAGCAAGTCATGCACGGCCAGCATTTCAAAACTAACAACGGCTAATTTGTATCTGAGAAAAAAACGACTGTCTAACCACTTTCCAAACCGGCAAAATGAGACACGTTGGTTGACAACAGGGCTGTTGTTCAAACGGAATGCAATCAAGATCTTCCCGAGGTGATGATGAGAATCACCACGGGCATCCAATTGAAAATTTGAAACGGCAGGATTAATTACCCGAGCGTTTCTTAAACGCAACATGTTTCAAACTTGTTGCGTTGGCAGGATGAACTTGATGGATTCCTAATTGGAAAATCCTACTTTCGGAAAATTTGACATTCGGAAAACCCGAAACACTGTCACTTAGTTATAAGCGTGCTAATTGGTAAGTTCTTCCAAATAGAATTCTTATTAAAGTTTCAGTAATTTTAGGTGGTAGACTTCAAACCGTAGACGGGCGAGCGACGTATCCTTCATTGGTCGCTTGTTCCGTTTTATACCGACACACACAAATTCCCCACTTGCAGGAGTACTTGACTTGTACGACGCACTGCTCGAAGACGAAGATTCAACCCGCACACGCGTTTCCTCCGGCAATTTTTCGTCGGTTGTAGAAGCCGGTGCTGATAGCCCCGCTGCGACGACCGATGAAACCGATCGTACCGCAGCCGCAAAAGCTGCGCCGGCGTCTGGACTCGAAGAGACCGATGCCTGGTCGGATGATCCTGTCCGTATGTACCTAACACAAATGGGCGAAATTCCTCTTCTTACTCGTAAAGAAGAAATCGAACTGGCCAAACGGATCGAAGATACTCGGCGCGAATTCCGTACCAAATTGCTGGAATGCGATTACGTGATCCGCGTGGCATACAAAACGCTCGTCCGTGTTCACCGTGGCGAATTGCCATTTGATCGTACCGTTCAGGTTTCTGTCACCGATCGTTTAGAGAAAGAACAAATTCTCGGGCGTATCCGGCATAACTTGACCACCCTTTCGGTCCTGCTCAAGCGTAACCACCACGACTTCAATACGGCATTCTCTAAAAAGGCCTCCAAAGCCAGACGCAAGCAAGCTTGGGCGGATCTCGGTCGGCGTCGCCGCCGCGCCGTCCGCTTGATCGAAGAATTGGGACTGCGCACACAGCGTATCGAATCCATGATTCGCGTCATCGAGGATTTCAGCAATCGCGTTGATGATCTGCTTGAGCGTATCCAAGCCCATAAAAAGGCTCGCAAACCAGCCCACGAACGTGAGGGCTGGATTCAAGAGATGCGGACAATTCTTCAAGCCTGCCAAGAAAGCCCGACCAGCCTTCGCAACCGCGTTTTGTATCTGCGTGAAGTTTACACGCGATACCAAAAGGCCAAACGTGAACTTTCTGAGGGTAACCTTCGATTGGTGGTTTCGATTGCCAAAAAGTATCGCAACCGCGGATTGAGCTTCCTGGATTTGATCCAAGAAGGCAACGCCGGTCTGATGCGAGCGGTTGATAAATTTGAATACCGTCGTGGTTTCAAATTCTGTACTTATGCGACATGGTGGATTCGCCAAGCGATCACTCGGGCCGTTGCCGATCAAAGCCGCACCATTCGTATCCCCGTCCACATGGTCGAGACCATGTCACGTGTACGAACGGTCTCCCGACAATTGTTGCAGGAACTTGGCCGCGAACCGACGCTCGAAGAAGTCGCACGGCGCAGTGAAACGACGATCGAAGAAGCGCGGCGTGTGTTGGCGATGAGCCGGTATCCGATCAGTTTGGACCGTCCCGTTGGCAACAGCGAAGACAGTCACTTCGGCGATTTGCTGCCCGACGGCGAAGCCGAAAGCCCGTCGATCGGAGCCGGTCAGGAGATGTTGAAGGGCCGAATCCAGGACGTGCTGAAAACGTTGAGCTACCGCGAACGTGAGATTATTAAACTGCGTTACGGTCTGGGCGACGGTTACAGCTATACGCTGGAAGAGGTCGGCCACATCTTCAAAGTGACACGCGAACGTATCCGGCAAATCGAAGCCAAAGCGGTTCGCAAGCTCCAGCAACCAAGTCGCAGCCAGGAGCTGGTTGGTTTCTTGGACTAAGAGAACCCATCAGAATTAGAAACTTAAAAAAGCCTCAGCAAAATCATGCTGAGGCTTTTTTGTTTTTCACTTTGCAGCTGAGTCAAAGTCGACGGCGGAAAAGCGTCCAGTTTCACCTAACCATTGCTACAAATTAACAGCGTGTCGTGGCAAGTAAATTCTTTTGCGTGAAGACCATTTTCTCAATTTTCCAAATGTAAAAACCGGCAGGGCCGACCCCCTGACGAACCGATTCTGGTCCATTTTCGTAGACTTTATCCTTAGCCAACGAATGGACATGGTAAGTTTTACAAACTCAAAGCAACACGGATCGTCGCTTCTGAAAACTTTTTTTCACCTTCACGCGGCGGTGCGACCTTAGGTGTCACTGCCCTTTGCGATACAGATAGTGAAGACAGAAACTCACTACCTGGAGAGACCTAAATGGCGAAATTTTATATTGAATCTGGAAACGTTTCTTTCGTAGTCTGTGCTAATGATGCTGAAGGGGCTGCTCTCTGGGCAATGCACCGAACGATCGACGACAAAGTCTGTCAGTACGAAGACGAAGCGGAAGTACGAGCCCAATTAGTCGATGACGCGATGTTGTTCGGCGAATCTGATGACACCAACGAAGACGTGCCCGGCGATGTCCCCTTGGAACCGATGCTCGAAGGTTTGTCTGAATTTGATGAGACCATCAAGATCAGCCAACGTGGTTTCGGCCGCGACGATGAGGGATGTATCGAGACAGAAGAAGTGTTCCGCCAATGGCGACAACTGATGACTGCCATGGACCGTCTGTTCGATCAAATGGGATAGACTTTGCGGTGCAAAGATTTTGAATTTCCAAATTTGAATTTTGAGTTTTGAATTTTAAAATTGTCTCCGATTTCAGATTCTCTTAAAAAAAACGCCCGTGCGATCCAATTCGCACAGGCATTTTTTTGTGAAACTTCTTTATGGGAAATCAGCATAAGACACAATTTTAAATTTCTGATTTTCAAAATACGAAATCTTAAATTCTAAATGTTAATTCGTCTCACAGCTCCATGATTGGCCCAACACCATCTCTGGACGCCACGTAAATTGGGAAATCTTCTCCCAGCGTATCCCGATGCGTCTGCACAGCCTTTTCGGGGCAATTGTTATCCTCTGACAGATGACACAGACAAGCCCACCTCAGCCGTGGATTATCCAAGTCCTCCGATTGCTGCAATGTTTCTTTAAGCAGAGACGCTGAATCATCGTTGGATAGGTGTCCGCCGCTTCCGCTGATCCGCTTCTTCAGCCGCTGCGGATACGCTCCGTCGCGTAGCATTCGATGGTCATAATTGCTTTCGATGATCACCGCATCCAACGACCGAAGCACATCCCGCAACCCGTCAAAAGCGTGTCCCAAATCTGTTAAAATCCCGACGCGATGATCAGGATCCTCAACGACGTAGGCCAAACCTTCGGCGCTATCGTGCGGTGTGGGAATCGAATGAACGATCACATCACCGAAACTTAAGCTACTGCCGGCGGTAAAGATCCGCACCCTCTCCATCTTGCCAACTTTGAGAAAACGCTGCGACGCGGCCAACGTCCGCCGCGTCACGTACACCGGCATCCCAAACTTCCTTTGGAAGATACCCATTGATTTGGCGTGGTCGCTATGGTCATGCGTGATTAACAGCGCATCGACGTCGCGAATCTCCCGTCCATGCTCCGCCAATCGAAGTTCGGCTTGCCGAGCACTAATGCCGGCATCGATCAACAATCGAACGTTTTGAGTTTCCACGTAAAAGCAATTGCCGTTACTTCCTGATTGCAGCGAGATGACTTTCATGGACAGCGATTGTAAGAGATTACCGTACAGCGCCTACGCGTCTTATGAAACCAAGACTCAAGATTGCTATCAGCCGCAGACCGTTCAAAATTCATACGACTCATACTATGAAAAAAGTTGTCAGCGTCAGGATCAACACGCTCCACTGGCCTCGGCGTCCTTGCAGGGCACTTGCGACGCCTGCTGAAAATCAGAAAAGTAGCCTTCGATAAACTCCAGTAACGGTGGTATGTTTTTGAGCTTACCTTGCTGTGCTGCGGCTAACATCTGAGTGGCGGTCAAACTAATTTGATTCGCCTGAATTTATGCGGACGTTTCTTTGATCGCGGGAATCCTGTCACTGCCTGGAGCCATGTTTTTATACAGACAAAGATACCGCCCGGCGGTCCCAGCGTTGAGATGATCCTTCATCTGCCAAACGCCTTCACCAGCGATCGCAGTAATAGCAGAAGATTGCAGCACTGGTCGTTGAATCGGGGAACAGACCGTCAAAACACTCCAATACGATTCTTCAACTGTCAGATTTCAAGGCACGATGGGGATGACTTTTGGATGGCTCGATATCTCACGCGGCAGGGGTAAATGATTGAGGAGTTCTGGGTACCTAGGGCCCATTGGAGTTTTAAGACGCGTCAATGAACGGGACGTTGCTGAAGTGCTGAAAGAGAATTTGGAATGTATGGAATTTTTGCTGGGCCAACGAACCAAGCCGCAATAGATGACCACACTCAAAAAACACGATTTCTCGCCTGTTGAAGGCAAGTGAATAATCAACGCAGTAGCTTACACTGTGTGGTTCTGCATGACCTATGCCCATTAAACATCTTGTTTTTTGAAAGATCTTCATCCATTGTGTCAAGGCATTGTATCGGCCAATCGGGTCGTTGGTTATTTCAATTTCAGGAGACAGAAAGTTTGATCGTTCGCATAAGTCTAATTGCGCTGCTAATGTTGTGGGCTACCACCGATGTCTTTGCACAAAACAATCTGCAACGATTTGAAAACTGTCAGTTCATTGAAACCGACTGGTGCGATGGCGATAGTTTTCGAGTTAAAAACGCTGATGGGAAACAGTTCACATTGCGATTGTACGGCGTGGATTGCCTCGAGAGCCACGTGCATGACGACACCGACGCGCGACGGCTGCGCGGGCAACGGCGCTACTTTGGAATTTCTGGATTCGGTGGTAGCGCGCGTGCCTCGATTAATGCCGCCAAGCAGATGGGCAGTGACGCACGAGACTTCGTTATTGCCGAACTGAAGGAACCATTCACTGTGATCACCGCCTTCGCCGACGCGCGTGGTGACGGTAGGTTCAAACGCTACTACGGGTTCATCACCACCAACAAGGGCCACGATCTGGCAGAACAATTGGTGCGAATGGGTCATGCGAGAGCCTTTGGCGTTAACCGCAGCACCATCGATGGACGATCACGTGATGAACATCGTGAATCCCTGAAAGACCTTGAGTTCCAAGCCGCGACCGGTGGCTTAGGAATCTGGAAGGCGACCGATTGGGCGGCGCTGCCAGAGGAACGGCGTGCCGAACGGGAAGAAGCGGCCGACTTAAACTTGGCCAAAGGAATGCCGTTGCCGTTGGACCCCGATCAAAAGATCAGCCTCAACTCAGCTCCGCGCGATGTGATGATGCAGCTACCGGGCATTGGCGAATCCATCGCCAATCGCATCATCGAAGGCCGCCCTTTTAAGTCCATCGATTCAGTGATCGAAATCAACGGAATCGGGACCAAAAAAATGGCTCAGATTCGACCATATTTAACCCTGGGTGAATTCGATTCATCCCCCTAGCCCAACGCCGTGAACAATTTATTTCCCTGTTTTAATGAGCCGTTTTGGCGTTATCCACGATTCCTTTGCACAGCGAAACCGTGGCTAGGGGCTTGTTGATTAAGTCGGTTTTCAATTTTTTAATGTGAGCCGTTTGGGCGATAGCTCCGGTTTAGCGACGACCAAAACGAGGCTAGCGCCAAAACGGCTCACTTAATCAACAAGCCAGCGTTCTCAATTCAACGCCGGCTGTGGACAATGGGCAATTGTTTTTACTTTCCAATAAGTTTTTATACTGCGTTGCCACCGAAGAATAAAAGTTCTGGCTATGCCAAAATGGTTGCTGAAACTTGCCCTGCTCTGGCTAATCTTTTTGCAAGCGATTGGTGCGAGGATACGCTTCTCCACATGGTGCTTCAGGGCCATCTTCGAGATCATGGGAATTTGCGGAGACCCTTGAAGCATTCTTCGCGCCAATCTCCATTCCAGCCAATCTCCACCGAATTATTCTCAGTCGTCATTCGCAGTCGTCATTGACGTTTCAAAGCCCTAAACAAAGCTTAAAACGAAGCTTAAAATTAAAACGAAGCTTAAGATTTACAACCAGGATTTCAGTGACTCATCTATCTAAGGCGATAAGTTCGCGCGATAAAACCATAAACAATAAATCGTCGTATTGCGTTGACTCTTCTGGACGAAAAACCAAACGAAGTCTTAAACGAACCCAAATCAAACGACCGCTTCAGTCAAGTTTCTGGCGTGCGATGACCGATAACGGATCTCGGCTGGAAAGTTGACAAAATCATGCAGCCTTGGAAAACTTCAACGCTAGAGTACGAATCATCGAACGTCGAGACACTTCCCAATCGATCAGTTAAAAATAACGCTGCGCGGAAATTTGAAAGAAGTTGCCATTCGGGTCGCAATAATTTAAATCGTTGAAGTATCCGGGAAGACCAACGTCGGCATCGAACTCAAGATTCCACAGAATGCCGCTCGACCACCGCGATTAGGGATGCAGTACGAAATACCAAATTGCCACCGGACAGACCTACCAGTGGAACTTCTCCTTCGAATCCGTTCGTTAGGGTTGAGCGTCCAATCGGTTATTGATTCTAAGTGGCCAATTTATTTGGACATGCGTATCCACCCTACGCTTCACGGTTTCGCATGAAATCGGCAACCTGCTTGAAAAACGTTTTGAGGTTCAGATAAATCTCTTTGGGCACCTCTACCTCATCCATCGCCGCCTCCATGATTTCCAACCATCGGTCACGTTCAGCAACGCCAATTGAAAACGGCGCGTGTCGCATCCGCAGTCGGGGATGACCACGTTGCTGAATGTAGTCATCGCTGCCCCCGAAGCGATAAATTAGAAATCCCGCCAATCGTTTCTCGGCGCCCTCCCAATCACTTTCTGGATACATAGGGCTGATCAGATCGTCAGTTCTGACCCGGCGATAAAAAGCAGCCACCAGCTTGGCAACACCTTCTTCACCCAACACCGTTAATATATCTGCATCGCTCATAGTCAACGATTTTATCGCGCTATTGTCGGGTTGGCATTCGCGGCGACGATCTTTTGACGAGGCCGAATCGCCATCTGATCGGTTTGGCTCATCACCTCCATTGCCAACGACCGGTAGTCTTGAGCCCCGTTTGAATCGCCCGAGTATTGAAAGATTGACTGGCCATAACTGGGAGCTTCGGCCAAACGAATGTTGCGTCGAATGCGAGTGTCAAAACTGGATACTTCCGCCCAGATCGAATTCGACAATCGCTGTTCAGCGAAAAAGAATTCGACATCTCCGACGACTTCGTTAGCCAATCGGGTTCCGCTGTCGAACAGGCAGTAAACCAAACTGGTCAGCGTCAGCGCTGGATTCAAGCGTCGCGCCACCAACTCAATCGTGCGAAGGAGCTTGCTGAGCCCGTGCAGCGCCAGAAAGTGCGGTTGCAGTGGCAAGAAAATTTCATCCGCCGTCGTCAATGCGTTCAAGGTCAAAACACCCAGTGACGGCGGGCAATCAAAGATGATGTAGTCAAAATTTGTCGCCATGTCCGACATTTTATCACGCAAGATAATCTCGCGACCGACGGCACCGGAAAGCTCCATTTCGGCGGCGGCTAAATCAATGTGAGAGGGGGTCAGCCAGAGGTTGTCTTCGACTTGATGGCAAACATCCGCCAACGGAGTATCGTCGGTCAGCACATCATAGACCGATAGGTAATCTTCCTGCATTCCGAAGCCTAAATGCAAGGATGCGTGCGCTTGCGGGTCGAGGTCGATCAACCAAACGCGTTGGCCTTGTTCGGCCAAAGCGGCGCTCAGATTGACGGCGGTGGTGGTCTTGCCAACTCCACCCTTTTGATTGATTACGGCGATCGTACGCATCGTGGAAACTCCCTTTCCCAATTTTCTCAAACGGCGTGGCCAGTCGCGACGTCGTCGATTGCCAGCCACATTTCCGCCTGATTGTACGACGACAACCACTGTTTTACAAAGACGAATCTCAGCCAATTCTGCGGATTGTATTTTCGTTTGATTGGAGGGCGAGTGCGCTGCTTACTAAGTGACAGCACTTTTTCGTCATCGGATGCAGCAGAAAAACATGAATAGATTCATATTGTTTGAAAAAACGTTCCCGGTTATCACAATAGCACTGCAGGATCGCAGATCAATCAAGTTAAAAGGATTTAACGATGTCTGGAACAAAGAAACGGGGCCGCTTCGTAGCCCAAGGATTAGTCGCCGCTTTATTGTTGGGCTTAACTTTCAGTTCACCATCTGCTGTCGCGGAAGACATGGGGGTAAATCTTTCATCCTCACCCGACGTGTTCGCCAAGGTGATGTCGGACCTCGAACAGATCAAAGAAACGGCTTTCACTCAGCCATTCTTAGAAGGCTCAGAAGACAATTCGTTCATGGACGCTTCGGAAACCTGCGGGTGCCAACATTGCGACCGGACCGCCAAAATCTGCGTACACCTTGCTCATCCGAAGACTGCGATGCAACCGCCGGTCGAAGTGTCTTCCAGTTCACAAACGCCAGAGCCACTGGCCTGCTCTCACGACGTACGCAGTACCGACGTCATTCCGCCGGTCCCCAACATCGAAGACTACGCAACGCCTGACGAATTTGTTGACGAAGACATGATCAACAAACTTCAATCTGATGAATTCACGATGCGCGATGGCATTGAAGATTATTGCGATCAAATGGCGAAGCTGTTAAGCGATACCTTGTCCTCAGACAGTTTGAAAGGCTCACAGAAAACAGCCGCAATTAAATCAGCCATGAAGTTGGCCGTGGTCAACGCGCAGATTGCCGCCGAAGCAAAGATTGCTCAAATAAAAGCCGGCCATGAATCTGAACTGGCCATCATGCGTGGACGATTGATGCAGTACAGCTACATCGAATCGAATCAGCAAAAACTTTTTCAGTGGCTCAGCCCCATCTACAGCAACGTTAACCGGAACTTTCAGCAAATTGACAAAATGGCCGAAAGCTCGACTCAGCTGAAACGCTGTTTGGACATCATTCAAACCCAGTTGAAAGAGGAGCAAATGGCCAATGGGAAAAATCAGCTGATTGTTACCAAACGCGATCAACTGGCCAACCGACCGATGACAGCGCGATCCACTGTACAGAAAGTCTCAAACCAGTTTGTCCGCGAAGAGGCCCGTGAGGTCAGCGATGACCGAATCACGTCCGTCGATTTTCAAATCTTGGAACTAAGGCTGCAAAAAGCCGAACGTTTGATCGCCGCTCTGACGTCTTACGCGTCCGAATCAGAAATTCTCGATCCAGTGTCCGAGTACTCCAAGTCACAGAAAACGGTTCCGACACACCGCAGTGTCAGCTATGATCGATTGATGCCAATCGCCCCGCTTCAACCCAGACGTTAGAGCGTTGGAAGAAAAAGTTTAGCAACTCAACTCTTAGGCTTGGTTCAACATTGCTTTGAACCAAGCCTCTTTTTATGGGTTAGCATATGGATTTACGATTTACGATTTCTTATTTCGTATTTCGTATTTTCAAATTCAAAATTCAAAATCTCAGGTTTCGAAATTTTTCGCCTTACGCAACATCACCGGATACCGGCCAATGAAAACCACGATCCTCATCCTGCTCTCGATCGTTGTCTGTCACATCTCGACGACACGTGCTCAGCAAGAACCGGTTGAACCTTCGGTCATCGAGAAACAGGTCACCCAAGCGGCAGAGAATCTGATTGCCGCGTTTGACGATGCTTAAAAGAAGCAACTAATGTTTGCGTTCGGCGACCAGCAGCGGCGTAAAAACTGGTCCAACCTGCCCAACGGTTCCTTCCCCAGAAGTGGCCTTCGATGGGGCGACCTGAACGATTCGCAATGCGAGGCAACGATGAATTTAATTTCCGCGACGCTCAGCAAACGCGGTTTACAACAAATCGTCGACAACAAGGCTGCCGACGAAGTGCTTTGAACCAGCGGCGTTTGGGGCGCGGCGGTTCTGTTTTTGGCAGCGACGCCTTCTATCTCTCAATTCTAGGCACCCCTACAACAACAGAGCCTTGGATGTGGCAATTCGGTGGCCATCATCTGGCGATCAACGCCACCATCGGTTTCGCTCCATCGAGAAGGCGTCAACGTTGCGGCTATTGATTGCAGTGCGGAGTGGATTGAGTTAAAGGAATAGGGCAGCCCTGCTAACGTGGCTCTACCGAAGACGAAGCCCGAAATCTATTGCATTGGCTTGCTAGAAAATATTAAATGCAGCGCCGGTGCTAACAACAACGCCATTAACGTTGCCCCTCCCACGCCGCCAGCGATCGTTACTGCTAACGGTGGCCAGAATTTGCCGCCGGCAAGGATCAACGGGACGAACCCTGCAATCGTCGTTAAAGTTGTTGCCAAAATGTGCCGTGTACAGCTGATGACAACATTGCACGTCGCATCCACATCTCCCAGCGATGCTTCGTCATTTTCGGCGATGGCCGCCAGCACGACGATCGAATCGTTGATCGCGATGCCCACCAATCCCATCGTGCCTACGATGGCCATGAATCCAAACGGGAAACCGCCGACCCATAACGCCAAAGGGCCTAAACCCATCGACAATCCGCCCACGCCAATTACGATCAATGCGTGTCGGAATGATCCAAAAGAAACCACCAATGTTAGCACCATCAGCGTAAACAAAATGAACGCGTTGGCGATCAAACGATCGACCGCTTCAGATCGTTTTTGATTCTCACCGGCGAAGCTCATTTCGTACCCGGCCGGTAGAACAAAATCAGACGCTGTCAACCTACGCTTAAAGTCTTTCAACACTTGCTCGGGCAACACGCCGGCGGACAGATAAGCTTTTACTTCGTTTGTACGTTCGCCGTCGATGTGAACGATCGCGCCAACGTCTGAACTTAAACGAAAATCCGCCATCGAAGCGAACGGCGACCGCTGGCTGGGCGCAGGTGGCTGAGCCGACAGCTCAAACGAGGACAGGCGTGTGAGCGTGTTTCCATCACCGCCCGCAATTACTCGAACAGGTAACGCTTGATTGCCATCGTACAGCGTCGCAGCGGAAACACCTTCAAGCCGCGCGTAAAGCTGACGCGCGACCGACTCCTGATTAACGCCCGACTGCGACGCGCTCAGTGGATCCAATTCTAAGACTAACTTCGGAACCGTTTCGCTGAGGTCTGAACGGGTCTGCATCACATGCGGGCATTGACTGAGCACCAGTCGCACCTGATTTCCAAGGTCCTTGAGCACGTCTAGGTTGGGACCTTGAATCTGTATTTCGACAGGTGCGTCGAACGGCGGTCCCTGCTCCAATTGCCGCACTACGACTCGGCAATCGCGGATCTCTGTTGCGATCTTTTGTTCGATCGCGTTGACAACTTTTTCGGCATCTGCGTCAGCGCTGAGATCCACGATCCCCTGCGCGTAGAACGGAGTGCCTCGCCGGCGTGGTACGACGTTATAATAAAACGTCGGAGCACTGCGTCCGACGAACCAATGGACGTTTTTCACGCTAGGATCGGTTTCAATCAGAGGCTGAATTTCCGAAACAGTCGTCACGGTTTTTGCGATCGCAGATGCTGCCGGCAATTCGATTTCAATTTGAATCTGTTTACGATTGGAGGCTGGGAAAAACTGAACTGGCAGTTGATTGGCCACGAAGAATCCAGCCATTGGAAGGCTGACGCTGACCAGAATTGCCAAAATCGGAAACCCTAGAAACAACTTCAAAAACCAACGGTAGATTCCGCCGTTTGCGTTGGCTGACTCGTCGTGCTCATCGCGCACATTAGTTTGAAGAACGGCATAGAGCGCCGGTATGACGGTCATTGCCAAGAAAAACGAAGCCAAAATCGCCAGAATCACGCTGACGGCAATCGTGCCTACGAATTCACCCGGTGGACCAGGCAAAGTCGCAATGGGCAGAAACGCCAACGTGGTCGTCACCGTCGAACCCAGCAGTGGCATTCGCAGATGCGCGATGCTTTGCTGAATTGACGTCGCGACATCCACTTTTGCCATTCGTTGCCTGATGTCTTCGACCATCACAATCGCGTTGTCGATCAGCAGCCCCAACGCCACGATTAAACCGGTTACCGACATTTGGTGCAGCGGAATTTCCATCCACCGCATCCCGGCGATCACCAACGCCGCCGACAGAGGAAGCGCCGCTGCGACGACGATCATACTACGCCAGCCCATCATCAGCAGCACCACCAAAATTACCAAAAACGTACCCAAGAGAAGATTCTCGGCAAGCTGTTGCAATCGGTTTTCGATGAACTTCTGCTGTGAAAATAGCGTTTCGATTTCTATCTCAGCGGCGTAGTCTCGTTGGAATTCCGTGAGCGTCGATTCCAGTTCATCCGTCCATTGCGATACACCCAAATGATCATCCACCATCGCGCCGATGACGATTGCGTTTTGTTTATCAATGATCGCGACATCGGTGAATGGTTCGACCAAGGTTTTCTCGACCGACGCTATTTCGGCCAGCCGAACCGTATTGCCGCGATTACCTAAGCGGATCCGCGACTCCTTCAACTGCTTGACTGAGCCAAGATCGTTCGATAGATCCAGCAGCAATTCTGTTTGATTGCTACGTAAAATTCCCGCCGGTGGAGCCTTCAACGATGTGGCCAATTGGTTGGCGATGCCACCGATGGTCAGTCCTGTTGAACTAAGGACCGTCGCGTCGACCTGAACTCGAAATTCTTCGCCCGGATCACCGTAGGTTTCTACCGCTTCGGTACCGGGGATCTTGGAGATTCGACGTGATAGGCTATCTGCAATTCGGCGGACAACATTGAGCCCAATCCGCTGAGGATCGCGCGACTTGACGGCTACAATCGATGCAAATGCCTTCAACGGGAAAACATCCAACTGCGAGGCCAGGCATGAGTCGGGGAGTTCATCTTGAGCGTCATCCATGGCGTCGCGCACACGGTCCCAACTGGGATGCACGTCGGTGACATCATCACTCAGCTCAATCACAATGTTGGAGATGCCCATACGACTGTTGGATCGGATTCGCCGAACATCCGCAACACTCCGCAAGCGGTTCTCAAGGCGGTTGGTTACTAATTGTTCCACCGACTGCGTATCGGCCCCTGGGAAAATCGTACTAATGACGCCGACGCGCTTGCCCAATACAGGATCTTCCAACTGCGGCAACACCCAATAAGAACTTACTCCTGCGACGATGATGACGAGGATTAGTGAGAAGAGAATTTTGGGCCGTTGCAGCAATAGATGTGCAATCATGGCAAAGTCCCATTTGGCGCGCTAGGCACGCGCGCGTCATCAGAACCTTCGGTCGCGGGTGCGATTCCCTCTGGCGACGGGATTGCCAGTTCATTCTCAATTAGATTTGCTTGAATCCTTTGCCCGGGCACGATTCGGTTGAGACCATTGATGATCACGCGATCGCCTTGATTTAATGCGCCTTGCACCAATGCCAGATCATCGTGCAACTGAATCATGTCCAGCGTCCTTGGTTGTGCGAAAGTATCGTTGGCCTTATCTTCCACAATCATGGCTGACCAAAGCCCGGTGGTTTGTCGTTGTAAAACAGAATACGGCAACCAAAAACCTGACTTACCCGTTCGTGTCCAATAGCTAATTTCAACCGCATCGCCGGGGTTGAATGTTTGAGCAGGTTGGCCATCACGGAACTCCAACGTAACAGTGCGCGTGCGAGTCGCCTCTGGCGAAGTGGGCAGCACCGTCGCGATGGAGGCTGCGAGAGGCTGGCCCTTAATCAACACCCAGACCAATTCGCCGCGCTTCATTCCGTTTGCAATTGGCGTTGCAACTTTTACTTCGACGATGAGGTCTTCGTCATCCACTAAATCAAACAGTGGCATCCCCGCCGACACGACTTGGCCTTCTTCGACCGCACGTTTCGTGATCACGCCTTTAAACGGAGCCTTGATTGTGGCATTGGCAATCGCTTGGTCGATCGTTTTTAGCTCCTGCTGCTGATCGCTGATTTGAGTTCTCAGATCCATCGAGTTCTGATTTACCTCTAACCGTTGGCGAGTCGTTTGTAACGCCGCTTCCAAATCGGCCTTCTGGATATCTAATCCAGCGGTGTCGGTTTGAGCCAGCACTTGGTCGGCGGTGACTTGTTGGCCATTGGTGACCTTTATTTTCGCAACCCGTCCGCCTTGGGTGAAGGCTAAGGGAATGTTGCGGCGGGGCTTTAGCGCACCCACAAAGGATGTCGCTTGATAGGCATCGTTGGTCAGTGTTACTTCAATCGCGTCGACCATTTGAACGGTCGGTAAAGCGGTCGTCGCCTTGGGTTGCCAGCCAACCCCCATGCCGTTGTCGCAACCTCCGGTCACCGCAAGCAACAATGCCGCCGATGATACAACCACCAGGGCGTCAAACAGCCCCAACAGGCCAATACTATTTTTCGAAACAAGAGGTCGGATAAAATTCACGCTGGGGTCAGTTAGCATTGAGCGGGAGATCATTGTCGTCTTTCGCTCCTGCTATAGAACGCGACTTTAACGGGAGCGCAGGGCGGCTACTGGAGGATAATTTTTGCGACGGTGCTTAGTGGTTCAGGGAACAATTCATCAAAAATGTGGCAGAAAATTTTCACCGACAAGAGTCGGGAAATAGAATAAAAACCGCTGCCATCTTATCTTAGGGAAAAAGTGCGTCCAACGTTTGCCGTAGTTTCTGATGAAGGGAAATTAGTCGATCTCCTGCGGTCGCAGGCGGTAATTGATGGCGACGGCGAAAACTTTTCCGGCAAGCGGAGGAATTCTTGCCTATCGGTGCGTCACAATGGCTTAAGCACCCGCATCTTCAGCACTTTACATTGCTTTGTTGGCTGATCTTAGCGAAAATCATGGACCCCAGGCGACGCCGAGAAATTTCTAGCACCTGTCGACTGATGCAACTTTCCAACTCTGAAACGACAAACTTGATGTCCCTCGCTCAATCCGTCAAATCAACATCTCAGGCAATCACGATTGACGGCAGCGCGCTCTCAGTCGCGGATCTGACCGCGATCGCCGAGGACCGTGTTCAAATTCAGCTCAGCGATGACGAAGACGTGAAAAGCCGAATCGCCCAATCGGTTTCCTTAGTCAAAAAAGCCGTCCAAGAAGGTTGGTCGGTCTATGGCGTGACGACGGGATTCGGTGGTATGGCAGACGTACCTGTCCCGCTGGAGTTAGCGTCCGCATCTCAAACAAATCTGCTCAGCTTCCTTGCCACGGGCGCCGGAAATCAAATCGACATTCGCCACACACGCGCCGCGATGGCGCTGCGCGCCAACGTATTGATGCAGGGTTGCTCGGGGGTGCGATTGGAGCTAATTCAACGATTGGTTGACTTTCTTAATAACGATGCGACCCCAGTCGTCTGCGAACTTGGCTCGATTGGGGCCAGCGGAGATTTGGTGCCTCTGTCGGCGATCGCGCGCGCGATCACAGGCCATGACCCATCCGCAGAAGTCCACCAGCACGGAAAAACACATCGTTGCAGCGAAATCATGCAAGCAATGGGGCTCACTGCAATCAAACTCAAACCTAAGGAAGGTTTAGCGCTGGTCAACGGCACGTCCTTCTCCACCGCCATCGCGGCGAATTGCGTTTCCAAATCGCAACCACTGATTGGATTATCATTAGCCATCAACGCGCTGATGATGACGGCGCTCAAGGCGCAGACACAGCCCTTTGAACCGTTCGTACACCAGCGTAAACCCCATCCCGGTCAGGTCTGGACGGCTGATCAACTGTTAAAGTTACTGGGGCCTGATACCGATCGTGCGAAGAACGCAAGCAGCAGCGGATCCTCCAATCGAATCCAAGACCGCTATTCGATCCGCTGTTTCCCTCAGTATTTTGGGCCTATTGTCGAAGGGATGGCGCGGATAACGCGGAACATTGAAACGGAGATGAACTCCGTTTCGGATAATCCGTTAATCTCCAGCGATGAACAATGCTTTTACCAAAGTGGTAATTTCTTAGGCCAATACGTTGGCATCGCGATGGACGATTTGCGAAAACTGATTGGGCTTACCGTAAAGCATTTAGATGTCCAGATTGCAACATTGGTCGCACCAGAATTCAATCAAGGACTGCCAGCCTCGCTGCGCGGCAATGAAGAGGTGGCCTATAACATGGGACTTAAAGGGCTTCAAATCACCGGAAATTCTATTCAACCTTTGCTGGCTTGGTACGGTAATCCGATCGTTGATCACTTCCCCACCCATGCCGAACAGTTCAATCAAAATATCAATGGACTGAGTTGGGGATCGGCGAATCTTGCTTGGAAATCGGTAGAATTGTTCCAGCATTATATCTGTGTGTCGCTGATTTTCGCGGTCCAAGCGATTGATCTGCGGTGCCAACAACAGCACGGCCATGCCGACAGCCGGCAATTACTGTCCGGCGAACTGCTTGGGCTTTACGAGTCCGTTTATCGACGTTTGGAAAAGGAGCCAAGCGATTCCCCTTTGGTATTTAACGATTCTGATCAAACGTTGCAGAGCTACCTGGCGCTTCTTCATACCGACATCGCCACCGACGGCACAATCGCTGGATCGGTAGAAAACTTGCTGGTCGAGCTTGGCGAATTTTCACTGGAATATTATTGCTAGTTGTGGAATTGCAAAGGACTTTCTTGCTTTTAGATCCAGTAAAATGCTGGATGATAAAAGCAAGCTCAAAACACTCATCACCGATTTCATCGATTTCACCGATAGAACATTCGCATCGCTTAATCCACTATGAATATTTGCGAACATCTCTCTGGCCCGGCGAAAATTTTTCCTCATCAAGCGGCGATCCTATTTGAATCGTACGCATTGACTTACCAGCAGTTGAACGAACAGGCGATTGCAGCTGCCGATCAGTTACGCCGTGCTGGCGTTAACGCCGGAGACCGGGTCGCCCTTATGTTGCCGAACGTTCCCGCCTTCGCCGTCTGGTACTACGGTGCTTTGCGACGGGGTGCGATCGTGGTTTCGTTGAGCACACGGTTGGCTGAATCAGAGATGGCCTTCGCGGTGAAAGACTGCGGAGCCAAAACGATCGTCGTTCCCCAAGAATCGAACTTGCTCGAAAATGCGCCGCCGGAAATCAAACGTGTCTTCGAGGTATCCGATCTGGGCAATATATGCGATGGCCAACCCTTACAGTACGACGACGATCTGCCTGGGAATATTTATGATGCGAAACGAGACGAACCTGCACTGATTCTCTACACCTCTGGAACCACAGGATTTCCAAAAGGCGCAACACTTTCGCACGGCAACGTTAGTTCCAACGTTTGTGCCTTTAATCATCTGTGTGAGATGAAGCCCAATGATGTGATTCTTTTAACGGTGCCATTGTTTCACTGCTTTGGTCAAAACGCGTTGCTCAATTCAGGGCTTAACGCCGGTGCGACGTTGGTGCTGCAGAGGAAATTCGACCCGCAAGAATCACGACGTTTAATTGTTGAACGCAACGTGACGCAGTTGTTCGGAGTCCCCGCGATGTTCCAGATGCTCAACGAATGTTGTTCCAGCGACGATTTGAGTTCGGTGTATTATTGTTTCACCGCCGCATCCACGATGCCGGTGCAAGTTGAGACGCGTTGGCGGGAAACATATAAGATGCCAATCCATGCCGGCTATGGACTGACCGAAACATCGCCTTTCGCCAGTTACAATCATCGGTTGGATTTTGTGCCCGGTTCGATCGGTGCCCCCATCGACAATGTTGAAATGAAGATCGTCGACACCGAAACCAAACAGCAATGCGCCGTGGGAGAACTTGGAGAAATAGCGATTCGCGGCCCCAACGTCATGCTGGGCTATTGGAATCGTCCCGAGGATACCGCTACCGCAATCATCGACGACTGGTTTCACTCTGGCGACATTGGCCGTGTCGATGAAGCAGGTTATTTTTACATCGTCGATCGCGTTAAGGACATGATCTCCATCGGCGGGCTGAAAGTCTATCCAGCGGAAGTCGAACGTGTTTTGCTGGATCATGCCGGCGTTGCACAAGCGGCAGTCGTTGGATTTTCCAGCAACGTCTTGGGCGAGGAAGTCGCGGCGTTCATCGTAGGACAGGAAAGGGCAGAAGCTTCTTTGGCCGTGGAGTTAAAGGACTTCTGCCGACAACATTTGGCGAACTACAAAGCCCCTAAGCATATCTTCGTCGTCGATGACTTGCCACGAAATCCATCCGGGAAAGTTCTCAAGACCGAACTTAGGTCCCGACAAAAAACGTTGCTTGCTCAGACGTCTGCTGCGAGCGATGAAGCGGGGGTGCGTCTACAGAGCCAACCGCCGGAACTTTTCCAGTTGCTAAAGTCGGTTTATGCAACCGAGCGAAAACGCACGGCCAACGATTACCTGCAAAAGGTTGTTGGCGCGATTACAGGCGACGATGAAAAGCTGGATGTCGAGCAACGATTGTTAGAATCGGGATTGGATTCTCTGATGCTGGTCGAACTTAGCCATCAACTTCAGGTCGAAGTCGGTGACGCCGCGGATATATCAGCGACTGTAATTTTTGACTATCCGACGATTAGCGGGCTGTCTGATTTTCTGATTGACTGTCTGTTCACCGACACACAGCCATCAGATTCACCTGTGTCTCAACGCGACGATGCAGGTTTGGAAAACGAGATCGCGTCGATGTCTCAGGAGCAGGTCTTCAACGCGCTGTTGAAAGAACTTGAAGAGGAATGATAGGTAGAGCAATGATAGGTTCAAAATAAAAATTGGACTATTTCTTTTTGACAGGAGCCAAGGGAGCGATGCCCAAAACCGAAAAGGTCTCCGTCGAAAATATTAACTGCCCTGGGCAACATTCAAACGTCGACGCCGTCAAATATTTTACGATGAAGAAAGTGTTGTTAAAAATTCTTCCCAAGAAATCACCCGGTCTTACTCAAACCGAAATGCAGCAAGCGATTCTGCCGTTGTTGCCGCAAGAATTGTGGCCTGATGGACAGAAATCAAAGTGGTGGGCAAAGACCGTGCAGCTCGATCTCGAAGCCAAAGGGCTGATTCTTCGCACAGATCAGAAACCGTTAACGTGGCATCGAGTCTGAATAGGCAACTTCGTTGGTGGCCTGCATTCTTAACATTTGATTCCGCGAAACGGCTGGTTAGCGTTTGGACAACCGGCATGCAACTGTCTGCTGAGATTTGATGCGGTAGAAAAGGAAATAGTTTTGGCAGAAAATAGCGGCAAGACTCGGCAAAGCAATCTAGAAAAGTGGCCGTGCGGCTGGTCTTTTCTGCTTTGATTGCAAAAAATTCGGGGTGCAGTCCAATCTGGGGCTGCCTATTCACGACACATGACCTTCTCGATCATTTTGGGCTGTTAGGGCTAACCATGAACTTTCTAAAACACGTAATGCAACAACTTGACGATGACTCTCTAGGATTGCTGGGAGCCGTCTTAGGTGAGAACGAATGCAAGGTCCGCGACGGTGTGAAATCCGCAGTCCCCAAAATCCTAGGGGCAATGGTATCGGTCACCGAAGTCGATGAAGGTCGTGACATGCTCTGGCGCGAATTGCGTGACACCGATACAACGGTCACCAACGGTTTCTCACAGCAACTGTACTACAAAGCCAGCCAGTCTCTAGTCGCCAACGGACACGATCAACTGGACGGATTGATGGGAGCCGAAGCGAATCGTTTGGTCCACTCGGTCAGTCGAGAATCAGATATCGGCAGCACTTCGGCCAAGCGACTGGTGGGTGCCGTGACGCCGTTGGTGTTTGCATCGGTGGCCAAGCATCAACAGTCAAAGCAGTTGAATCAAAGTCAATTGGGCGATGTCATCGCGCAACAAAAAAATCATCTGTCGGATTGGCAGCGTCAGAATGAAAATCACTTTCCCGGCAGCGGGAATAACGCAGACGAAAAAGAACCCCTATTCAAATCCTTACCGAAGGAGGGGAAAGCCGCAGTGGTTGCGACCGCGACAGGTTCGGCCGTGTTAGGCATGCACCATTTTCGCAATCACGACCAAGACAATCAGGACAACCAAGGCAACCAAAATGAACGACTAGAAACGTCCAAAGACAGTTCAAGCCCGACGGTCGGCAAAACGTCTTCTGATTTCAACGAGACCTCTAACACGGACTCTAACACGGACTCTAATGAGAACGAGACAAGACCTGATCCAAATAACCACGGGCGTGCTGCGGCGTACGGCGGTGCAATGAAATCTCGGCTTGAAGAAGCAAACGAAAAGAATTTGGCCAACACTCCCGGTGGCGTTGAGCTGACCGAATCAGAAAAAGAATTCGATCAACGTAGCCACGATCGTCGTCATCGCAAACCCATTGCGGTAAATCCAGCCAATTCTGGTTTCGCGGCTAACGCGCCCAAACACGATCAGCCCTCGAAATCGACCGTGGCGGGTTCAGTCGCCGCTGCTGGAGCAGCCGTGACTGGTGTTGCGGCAAACGCCCTGAGCCCCTCGACTAAAACTGATACGCCCGATTCGGCCGCCGGTTCCGATCGCACCGACACTGCGACAACCAATATTGCAGCAACCAATACTTACGATTCCAATAATGCCGTTTCAGGATTCGCCGCCGCGACCAAACCAAACCAAAGGACAAATGCTGAGGACAACACAGGTTCCGGCTCCCACGACGACAAAGACAAACGACTGTGGACGCCCGCTTCGGCCGAGGGGCAACGCGCGGCCGACGGAACGTTGCGTTATTCCAATCGTGATGCGGCCACGGCTAATAAATCGACCAACGGTACGGCCTCTGATCGAAAATCCGGCGGTTGGTTCCATTGGTTGTGGTGGCCGGTGCTGATTTTTGGTTCGCTGTTAGCGTTGTGTCTGGTTTTTCTCGATCCCGATGGCCGCAATTTAATACCTGGCGATCAAGTCAATTCGCCCGTAGTGTCAGTGACATCAGATGATGAAACAACTGCCGGTGACACCGCAGCAATGACGGCGGTCGATGACAACTCTGCGGAATCAACTTCTGACGTTTCAAGTTCGACTGACGTTTCAAGTTCAACTGACCTTTCAAGTTCGACTGACAATTCGAGTTCGACTATTCAAATTAAGCCCAGCGATCAAGACGCTACCACCGAATCAAAGGGGCTGTCTGAAGATTCGACTCTAAGTCTATCAGCCGCAGATTCCAGCGAAGCACAAGAGCAAGGCTCAGATCCTCAAACGCAAGACTCAGACACTCAGATGCCCAACACCATCACAAAGGAAACCGATGCAACCGACACGTCAGGTCAAGACAAATCGCAAGTTCAGGATGGCGACTCAGATCGGGATGGTGACGTTGCACAGAAAGACGCCAGCGAGCAACCGGAGGACAAAGCGGATGATGACGATGCCGAAAAAGAAGAACTTGATAGTCCTGAATTGAACTCGGCAAATGTAGAACTTGATGCTGACGAACAAGTGGAAGAGCTAATGTCAGCGATCGAAACCGAACTGGTCGACGTAGAAAATGAAGCGCAGGCGAAGGCCGCCAAAGCATCTCTAACAAAACAGATTTCCAGCTTGGAAAAATTACTCGCAGATCGTGGCCAATGGAGAGACGAGATTGAGGTTCTAGTTGACATACAATTAGAAGAAGGCGCAGAAATGCTTAATCAAGTCAAAGAGAAAACACTTCGGTCCGAAGCGGTGAAGCACACACTCGACGACGTATTCAAAAAACTCAACACACTTATGAAACCTCTCCCAAACTGATACCTGAACAAGTTATCGACGGACACAATATTAGGCACTATTTTAAGTGTCCCGCCGCTTTTTTTTGAGATTTCAATCTATGTTTGCTGACGCGTTCTTAACGAAAATGACGCTTAGATTTTAGGGCTAACGTTTCATTGCAGCGAACTTCAGGCGCAAGCTTCTGCCGCTTTGGGGTGTTAGTAAATATTTACCTACCAAGAAGCGGCCGGCGTTGACCCGTCTTCCCTAATCCCCCTTGAATAGCTGTGCTTTGCAGCTAAATTCTATAGAAATTCGCGTTTGGGGCTTTGAAATGCTTCGCTAGTCTCACCTTCGATTTGACGAATGCGGACTCTTGGAAACAATACGACTGGCTCAACAGTGTGCTTCTGATCTCAACCGTCCTCCCACCCGACTCGCCGCTTACCCTCTCATTGGTTTCCACGGCCTCAAAAAATGAAAACAAATTCTCCCTCCGTCGTGCGTTCCGCCCATCGTCGTCGTGGCGATATCATGGACACGCTGGTTTTTATGTTGGTCGCGATCTTGCTGCCAGCTTGGATTCTGGGAACGCTTTATCTCACCTTCTTTCCTGCGGGAGCTAGCGCCGCGGCCGATTCTCAAACCATCGCATTAGTTGACGGCGAAGATGGCTCATTTGACGCAAACTCCGTCGCCGACCCAAACTCCGTCAATAGTAAAACCTCCGAAACTGGATCCTCCGGCTCTGGCGATTCCAATTCAGATTCCGGTTCAATGTTTAGTGGGACCAGCTCATCGAACAATACCGGCGGTAATTTCAATCCCAACCATAACGACGCTGAGGGCGAATTTTCGGCACAGCAGAAGTCCGCTTTGGAACAAAGGATCAGCGCGCTTCAATCACAGCTTGACACGAAATCAAATGAATTGCAGCAGCTGCGTGAAACGTCAATGCAACCGACAAGCACAGCAGCAAACGTCGATACGACGAAGTATGAAAACCAAATCACACAGCTCACTCAGCAGAGAAATCAACTTACCGACAAAGTAAAAACGCTTGAGCAAAAGATGAGCGGAGGCACCGCTGATGTAAATTCGGCGATGTCGCGTCAACTGTCACAATTGGCCTCCGAACGCGACCAATTGAAAATGAAATTGACTTCCGCCGAAGGCTCCACCGAAAAAATTGCTCAGCTCGACCAGGAGATCAAGAGACTCAACAATCAGTCAAGCAAGCAAAAATTGACGATTCAGACTTTGCAGAATCAGCTCGCTACCGCCGCACAGGCAAATCCAGTCATCACCGGCAACATTCCTATGGCCGGCAATTCAATGACTCAGAACCAACCTCTCGAATTCCGTGAATGGATTTCCAGCAAAGGCAGTAAAGCGCGTCTGGCGTTCGTTCGGTGGGAAGACGATAAAATCGTCGTCATTGACGAAGCTAAGAAAAGATTTCGACTGACTTTAAATCGGTTAAGTCCCAAAGACCAAATTTACGTGAACAGCAAACGGTAATTCAACCGCCCTCGTCTCACTTCCATCACTCTCAATTTCCTCCCGGAGCGTTTCATGCTAGAAAATATCAACAGTCAAATCGGCACCTATTTGCCAGGTATCTTATCTGCCTTGGCCATTCTAATTATTGGCTGGATTGTGGCTCATATTATCGGCCGCTTGATTCGATTGGGATTGAAAAAGTCTGGCCTTGATCACAAACTAGCTTCTGTCGTCTCACCGGGCGGCGGAGTCGATATTGCCAAAATCGCCGGCAAAATCGTTTACTACTTGATCATGCTTTTCGTTCTGATCGCGTTCTTCAACGCACTCAATCTTCCGGTTGTCTCCCAACCGCTTAACGGTTTCTTAGATCAAATTTTCTTATACGCTCCGCGCGTCATCAGCGCCGGTGTCTTAGGTATCATTGCCTACGTCCTGGCACGGGTCGGTAAAGAAGCATCCAAAAAAGGCTTAGAAGCCGCCGACATCGACAACCGAATCAAGAACATCGGATCCGGTGCTACTTCAGCGATCAATGCCGTCGATTCCACCATCGACCGTGGATTAAACTTGGGCCGCGAAGATGTCGAAGTTGACATTGATCTCAATGATGGCGATGACCTGAATCTCGATCTTGGCGATCGACCCGTTGCATCTTCATTAACTGACGTTGCTGTCGATGATGGTGAAGCGAAGCTGAGCGAAACGTTGCCCGAGGCCGTTTACTGGGTCATCTTTGCCTTGTTTCTACCGGCAATACTTGGAGCCTTGCAAATCCCGGGTTTGTTAGAACCTGTCCAGAACATGTTCAACAAAGCGATGGGTTATCTGCCTAACATCATCGGTGCAGTGGTTATCCTGTTGATCGGTTTACTGATTGCAAAAATTGTCAAACAAGTCATCTCCAATCTGACCGCTTCCTTTGGCATCAATACGATGGCTTCGAAGTTTGGCATCAGCGCTGGCGACACCAAAATCTCTGACATCTTGGGAATCGTTGGATACGCAGTCGTTATTTTTCCAATTCTCGTTCAATCGCTGAACACGCTCAACATCGAAGCAATCTCTGGACCGGCCAGTCAAGTCCTTGAGCGCATTACTTCCCTGATCCCAGGCTTTATCGGCGCCGCCGTTGTTTTGGGGATTGCGTTCTTCGTTGGAAAACTGGTTGGCGGTATCGTCACGGATCTGCTCAAAGGCGTTGGATTTGATAACGCTCCTGCAAAAATCGGCCTCAACCTCAACGCCACTGGTGCCAACGCACCTTCGAACCTCGCTGGCAAACTGGTTATGGTCGCGATCATAATTTTATCGGCACTGCAAGCGTTACCCATGATGGGACTTGAAGAACTGTCGGAACATGTTGAAACCTTTGCTGGATTTGCAGTGAAGGTTCTGATGGCCTGCGTTATTCTCGGAGCCGGTTTGTACCTTGGAAATCTGGTCGCAATCTTAATCAAAGACTCAGGTGTGAAAAACGGAGCTCAGCTGGGCATGGTTGCACGTGCCGCAATCGCGATCTTCGCAGGCGGATTCGCATTACAAGAGATCGGATTGTCGGCTTCCATCATCAACGTTGCCTTTGGCTCATTGCTGGGTGGTCTCGGATTGGCCGCAGCGATTGCCTTCGGCTGGGGTGGACACGATGCCGCCAAACGCGTCGTGGATCGCTACGTGAAATAGAAATTCGATTGACAACTTATTGTCATCAAACCGCCAGTCATTGGACTGGCGGTTTTTTTTATTGGTACTACGTTGCAGAAGTTGGTAGCATAATCAGTCATTATTTCCGACAGAACATCCACTGTATCATCCGCTGTATCACCGAGACCAAACCATGACCGATCATCGACTTCTGTTTGTTGCCATGCTGGCTATCAGTTGCTTTGCCGCCAAGACCTTCGCCCAACCGCCAGAGGCCCCATTCACCGACGGCCAGCAAATTGCTCTTTGGGAAAATGGTGCCGCAGATTCGCTGGACCGCAAATCTGAACCCGAATCGGCCAAAGACTATTGGGTCAAGAACATTCACGATCCCTCGGTGACCGTTTACCTGCCCGAGGAAGGAAAATCCAACGGAACTTCGGTTCTGATCTTCCCTGGCGGTGGACATCGAATGCTGGTCATCACGGCTGAAGGCCAGGAACCAGCCAAATATTTCACCGATCTGGGCGTGACGGCTTTCGTGCTCAAGTACCGTCTGGCGCGAGAAGAAAACTCGCCGTACAAAATTGAAGTCCACCCCAAACGCGATGCTCAACGTGCC
>Ga0114956_1000252_pt1 | contig 35889 bp, 31 predicted proteins | sample MaitaG_FD_87304 | JGI IMG/M metagenome (GOLD analysis project Ga0114956, IMG submission 87304) | Marine algal microbial communities from Maine, USA - Maine_Asex2 metaG | ecosystem: Host-associated > Algae > Red algae > Unclassified | place: Maine, USA | collected 2015-01-05 | reverse complement strand
TCGTAATGCAGGTATTCAAAATATTAGTGGCGGTACCAACTCAGTTAATATTCCTTTTTACTTAGAAGATGTTTTAAATATTAGAGATCCACAGTTTTTTGGTTTTAATAGCTCGCCAGTTTTGTTGCAGCCGCCAATTGATTTTGCTTATAAAGGGCAAGTGTTTATTCATAACCCCAATGCGTATGATCCTGATGGGGATAGCCTTTCTTTTGAATTTATTACTCCGCAACAAGCTTTAGGTATTCCAGTACCTTCTTATCTATTCCCTGATGAGTTTATGCCTGGGCCATTAAATAATATGTCGCTCGATTCAATTACAGGAGAGTTCCGTTGGGATGTGCCGCCTGAACAAGGCATTTTTAACGTTGCCTTTTTAATTAAAGAATATAGAAGAGGGCAAGTAATAGGCTCAATAATTAGAGACATTCAAATTGATGTTTTGGAGTTTGAAAACAATCCGCCAGTTATTACTGAATTTAATGATACTTGTATTGTAATAGGAGATACACTTAACTTCCAAGTATTCGCTAGTGATCCGCTTGATTCTGCGGGTCAAATTTCGGCTATGACTGCAACTGGCGGACCATTAATTGTACCCAACCCCGCAATTTATACAACCAATGCCTTACCCGATTCGCAAGGTGTAGGTAATTTTTCATGGCTAACCAATTGCGATAATATTCGCAGGCAAGATTATCAAGTGCTCTTTAAGGCAAACGACAACTTTGTTATTGGAGCAGGCTTACGTCCTTTAAGTGCTTTGGAAGCTTGGCGAATAAAATTAGTTGCTCCACCTCCTCAAAATTTAACTGTTACAACCATGGGTAGCAATGCTATTCTTAATTGGGATAATCCTTATGAGTGTGCAGGTAATCCAAAATTTAAAGGCTTCTCTGTTTGGCGCTTAAACTCGTGCGACACTACTCAATTAAATGCTTGTGACAATAATTTGAAGACACTGGGTTATACCAAATTAGCAGATAAGCTTACAGTTTATACTTACACTGATGTTGGCTTAACCGCTGGTAACGCCTATACCTATAGAGTTATGGCAGAGTTTGCAGATACGACTATAATAGGCATAGCTTACAACCAAGTTAGTGGTGCAGCTTCTAATGGTGTTTGTGTAGCTTTTAGCATTGATGTTCCTATTATGATTAAAGCAAGTGTTGCAGTTACTGATACCAATATTGGTGTTGTTGAGGTGGGTTGGGCCAAGCCAAGGTTGCCTGATTTTGATACCATTAATAATCCTGGGCCATACTTTTTTGAATTGTATAGATCAATTGGAACAAGTATAGTCAGTCCAGTTTTAATACACAATAGCGATACCAGTTCTTACTTTGCAATTGCAGACACTTCTTACATAGATAGTTTTTTGAATACCGTTGCTACAGCGCATAATTATTATGTGGTTATGTATGGCAATAATGGTTTAGATACTATTCCACAGGCTGATGATGCTTCTAGTATTTTTTTAAATATTGCGCCTGACGATAATTAGCTTACATTGAGCTGGACGGGCACCTTTCCTTGGATAAATTATCGATTTGATATTTACAGAGAAAGCGGTATCTCACAAGGAGTTTTTGATTCAATTGGTACCACAAGTAACTTAACTTATGTAGATGAAAATTTAATTAATGATAGCTTGTATTGCTATTATGTAAAAGGTTACGGAAGCTATACGGGTAACAACAATTTACCTAAGCCATTAATCAATTTTAGTCAAACAAAGTGCGAAAGGCCTAAAGATACAGTTGCCGCTTGTGCACCTATGTTAATTGTAGAAAATGATTGTGATTTACCCAAAAGTGGAAATTCTGCAAATGAATTTATCAATAGATTAATTTGGAACAATCCTAATAATAGTTGTGCAGAAGATGTAGTGGGTTACAATATTTATGTTGCTGAAGAAGACGGTGGTACTTTATTATTATATGATTCCATTCGCTTATCTGCAGATACTCAATATGTTCATATTTCTACGGTAGATTTAGCTGCTTGTTTTGCAGTTACGGCTATAGATTCTTTTGGCAACGAGAGTGAATTGAGCAATATTGTTTGTACAGAAAATTGCCCTAAGTATCAACTACCTAATGTATTTACCCCAAATGGTGATGGTGCCAATGATTTGTTTTATCCAACTTTATTAAAATTTGTTGATGAGGTAGATATGAAAATTTATAATCGTTGGGGAAATTTAATTTATGAAACTAATGATCCCCAAATTAATTGGGATGGTAAAGACCAGAAAACAGGAAAGCTAGTAGATGAGGGTGTTTATTTTTACGGCTGTGAGGTAATAGGTCTATTAAATGAAAAGAACAATGAAAACTTAAAGTTGAGTGGTTACATTCACGTAATAACAGGCAAATAATGTTTACAGGAATTATAGAAACAATAGGTAAGGTAGTGGAGATTAAAGTTGAAGGCGGCAATAAAAAATTGACTATTGAAAGTGATGTCTCTAATCAACTTAAGGTTGATCAAAGTGTGAGTCACAATGGTGTTTGTTTAACGGTTGTTTCTATTAACGGAAATCAACATACTATTGATGTTGTTGCAGAGAGTTTAAGTAAAACAAATATTGGTGCTTTAAATGAAAGTGATATTGTAAACATAGAGCGTTGTGTTTCTGCCAATAGTTTAATGGATGGACACATTGTGCAAGGCCATGTTGATGAGGTTTTAACTTGTATTGCAAAAGAGGCCAAAGATGGAAGCCATATATTTAAATTTGGTATTAATGCAAAAAACGCTCACCTTTTAGTTGGTAGAGGCAGTGTTTGTATTAATGGAGTTAGCTTAACAATTGCTCAACTAGCGGAAGAAGATTTTTCTGTTGCGATAATACCCTATACATATGAGCACACTCAATTTAAATCTATTAAAATGGGTAGTAAAGTAAATATTGAATACGATATAGTTGGCAAATATTTAGCTCGTTTTGCTCAAACTAATTTTATGGGTTAACCTATTTTGTGCAAGTGCACATCTGTTTGTGGGTATGGAATAGATATTCCAGCATTGTCTAACGCAACTTTACAATCTTCTAAAGTGCTAAAGTAAACATCCCAATATTCTGCAACCTTACTAAAAGGCCTTACCTCTAGTACAATTGCACTATCACCTAATTCGCCAACGTTCACAGTGGCAGCAGGTGTTTTTAAAACCTTAGGATTGTTTTGCATAACTTCCATAATAACATCTTTGGCTTTTTTAATATTATCGTTGTAGCCAATGCCAATTTGTAAATCGACCCTACGGTGACCAATGGTAGTATAGTTGATAATTGTACTATTGGCCAATTCGCCATTTGGTAATATTATTGTATTGCTAGCCAATGAAGTTAAGGTAGTGGTTACAATACCAACTTCTTTTACCTCTCCAACTTTACCAAGCCCTTCAATTAAGTCTCCAACTTTAAAAGGGCGCAAAACCATTAACATTACTCCTCCGGCAAAATTTGCAAGACTGCCTTGCAATGCCATACCAACAGCTAAACCTAGCGCACCTAAAATTACCGCAAATGAAGTTGTGTCAATTCCAACAATTCGGGCTACAGTAATAAACAGTAATACTTTTAGGAAGATAGATATTAGGGAAGTCAAAAATCTAGATAAAGAAACATCTAACTTTTTTTCTAATCGCAGGCCTAGCATTTTACTCACTTTACCAATAATCCAAAGGCCTATCAGTAAAATTGCTAGCGCACCAACAACTAATGGGGCTTTATCAATAGCCTTTTCTCCATACTCTTTTAAGTAGGGAGTAATTTTTTCAATAATGTTCATTTAAAATTTGTTTGTCAATCGAAATCTTCCTCCAGCACGCACTCGGCACCATTACTTTCCAATTCATCTAGCCTGTCAAAATACTTATCGCCATCTGGGTAATCAACATCACAAACGCGCTCAATACTATTATCCGTTTTAACGCATACGTAACACTCGGGATTTTTTTTGCATGAAAAAATGCATAGAACAAAAACAGTTGCGATTGTTAAGACATATTTTATCATAGGGCTAAGTTAGTGATTATACCAATACTACATTTAACAATTCGGTTAAAACTGGTAAAAGTAATATTGACGTTAGCAATGTTTATTTAACGTAAAAACACCCAGTTTTCTTTTAATCGCTACTAATTATGGTAAATAATGTAGCTTATAAATATAAAAATAGCGAAAAAATATATTTAAAATAACCTTATGAGATTATGATAATGAGTGGTTTATGTGTTTAAGTAAATTTAAAATAAATAGAAAAAAGTATGTTAATTGTATTTTTTTATCATGTTTCATTGATACATCTTTACGTCAGTAACGGGAATAAGCGTTCTTTTTTTAATACTGGAAAAACAATTACACATCTTTTAAAAGATGAAAATTGGCAGATGTAAAATTAATTATGTCGAAAAAATATAGTATTAAATAAAGATTATTCTAAATATAGTTCTTTGATAGTAAAAGTATTAGTTCCTTTTTCATAATTACATACAAATATGAAAATTGCCGAAAAAAATGCAAAAAATGTATTTTTTTCAACAGACTACTTACAATACCTTTACGTTATCAAAGTATAAAACGTTCTTAGACATTAAATAATTAAAGACAAAGGCAGTGCGAGAGGAGCAGTTTGCAAGGCAAACTGCTCCTTTTACCAAAAGCTAAAAGAGATAGGCAGTGCGAGAGGGGATGTTCAACTAGGTTGAACACCTCTTTTACCAAACTTAAAAATCTAAAATAGCAAAACAGCCGTAAGTCTTACAAGATATAGGCAGTGCGAGAGGGGCAATCTGCAAGGCAGATTGCTCCTTTTACCAAAAGCCAAAAGAAATAGGCAGTGCGAGAGGGGATGTTCAACTAGGTTGAACACCTCTTTTACCAAATTTCACATTACTAATGTGAGCCAAAAATATAGGCAGTGCGAGAGGAGCAGTTTGCAAGGCAAACTGCTCCTTTTACCAAAAGCTAAAAGAAATAGGCAGTGCGAGAGGGGATGTTCAACTAGGTTGAACACCTCTTTTACCAAAAAAGCCATTAAGAGTTATAGACATAGGCAGTGCGAGAGGGACAATCTACAAGGTAGATTGTCCTTTTTTTAAAACCAAAAGAAATAGGCAGTGCGAGAAGGATAGTTTACAAGGTAAACTATCCTTTTTTTTATGCCCAATATTTTTACAAAACTGTGATTTTTCTAAAGCGCAGATAGATGATATTTACACTACTACAAATAAGTGCAAAAAGCAAAGTCGATTCACCAGGTGTTTCGGCTTTGTTTTTTTAGTAAGGTTTTTAATCAAACGAAATACGAATAAATTGCTGTTGCTTACCGTACTCATTATACAAAACAACGTTTTTCGAATCCATTTGCTTGCTATTTTTAGGCATAGTAAGCATACCGTAATCTTTGGTGTTAAATAAGGTTTCATTTTTAACAGTGCCATTTTCATCAACTTCATACATTACTACTTTGTTGTACTCACGTTTGGTGTTTTTTCCTTTTTTTCTTGCGGCTTTATAAGCTGTTGCTGGTTTGTCATTAAAAATAAAGTACAACTTATTGTTATTTATTAATGCAAACTGGTATGAACTTGCATAACCACCATCATCTCTTGTGTATTGTTCTTTCGGAATTTTTGTCTGCCATGCAACACTTCCATCAGGATTGATATTTATAACTATAATGTCTCGGTAATAATAGTGGTAAGTATATGATGTTGTGGTGTTTCCATTATTATCAGTTGATCTCATAGTAGTAATCCAAAAGCGAAATTGTTCGGCAATTAAAAGAGCACCACCGTCATCTCTTAAAATCATACGATCTAAATCATAATAGAGCATTTCTCGAGACTTTCCCTTTTTCTCCTTTTTTTTATGCCTTCTCTCCTCCTTTTCCGTCATTTCTTGAGTGATAAACTCTAATGGAAACTCATTAGTTTTGAGTTTTGATATTTGACCATCTTCTCCACTAATTGTAAAGAAGCAGCTACCCTTTATGCCTAATGAACCTTTAACTGCATAAAACCCGGCGCAAACCAAATCATTATTGGCAGTTATCTTATAGTTTATATCAGTTATAAGTTTTTTACCTATGGAAATTTCAAAATTTTCCATTTCTTCCCCTTTGTTGTGGAATTTTAGCATTTCTAACTTATAATTTGGAGTTTCTGATTTTTTGGAACGCTCATTTTTATCTTTCCAAACTTTATTTAAAAGATAAACATTCCCATCATTCCCAACTCTGTACCTTAATGTTGTAAACAGTTCTGCGTCATAGGGCAAAGTAATATCTTTCGACCACAAAACATTTGCATTTTCATTTAAAACTAGAAACATAAGCTCCTCTCTAGTGTTCTTTTTTTGACGTTTATAACGGTGAATCAATATTTTGGTTGAATCATCTGATGTTTGAATCGCATAACCACCAATTTTATTCCTTTTATCAAATTGATACTCAGCTATTTTTTTAACCTTGGCATCTGGCTTCAAGGTCTCTTTATTAATTGTTTGGTAAAAAAGATAGTTGGTTTTCTTTTTTTCATTTACATAAGAAGTAAGCAAATAAATTTTACCATTCATTTCCTCAAAAAATTCAATTGTTTTTTCAACCTTCCCTTCTCTTAAGCTAAATTCCGTTTCTTTAATTAACTTAGCATTTTTAGATAAATGTTGAATGAAGTATCTCCTTTTTTCCCATTTTAGAATGTAGAATCCGCTTTCGTCCGATCCAATCATTCGATTAATTCCGCTTCTTCTACTATCTAATTTTAACTGTTCTCCTTTTATAACATCATAATTACCTGTTACTTGAGCGGTTAATGAATTAACAAACACAATTATAGCGATAAGAAGTGATAGATTTAATATTTTCATAATTGTTAAAAGTTTACCCCAATTTTAAATGAAATAGGTATGATGAACGCAAAATCATTGCCTACTAAATCTTCATTTTGAAAACTGTAGTTAATTTCTGACACTCTTATACCATAACCTAGAACGGTTTCTGAATAAATAGTTGAATTTAATAAATGCTGATAGTGAAAGGCGCCATAAAAATCCAAAAATCGAACTTTTTCAATGGAAGTAAATTCTTCAGCAAAATTAGCTCCAACGAATTCGGGTTCATTGTAAAACCTAGTTCGTTGATGCAGTGCAATAGCTGTGCCATTATTAGGATAGCCATACATAAAATACTTAAATCCAGCCATAAAACTATATCCATTATTGGGATTAAACACTAAAGCAGATTCGGCACCCCAGTTTAAGTTTTCGCCAATATAATATGGCAATTGATAGCCACCGCCAATCTCAAAAGAAAAATCATCATTTAAAAAATACTCATAACCACACTCAAGGTGGCCATGGGCTAAGGCCAAGATATTCCATTTAATAACATGTTTAGCGTCAGAAATTTCGCTACCAAAATAATCTTCCTCTTCTTCTTGGGCTAACATTGTTGAGCAACAAAAAAAAGTTGTGCATATTAAAAGAGCTAAAAATTTTAAGACTGAGCGCATAATATTAAGTTGCTTAAATGTTTTTCCCTTTAATGGCCTCACTAATGGCTATATCCATTACTCTCTCAGCATAAGATTTTGTTAGCATATTTAAGTTGTCCATTTCAGTCAATATTAAATTTTTATCGTTGCTTGTTAGCGCTGTATTTAATCTAATCAGCTGTTTATTGGTGACATCAATTTCTTCAACAGTTAGTAGTTTATCATTTTTAACTAAAAACTTTTTGGTTGTATCCACTAATAATTGTGCCTCAGTTTGTGCTTCTATTAATGCACGTGTATCCATATCAGTTTGGGCATTTACCAAACTGTCTTTAAGCATTTTTGCCATTTCAATTTCAGTAATACCGTATGCCGGTTTTATTTTTACAACTTGCTCAACTCCAGACCGCAACTCCTTTGCCTTTACTTGCAAAATGCCATCAGCATCAATGGTAAAGCCAATTTCAATTTTGGGCAAACCAGCTGGCATTGCTGGTATATTATTTAAAATAAATTCAGCCAACTTTCTGTTATCACTAACTAAATCACGCTCGCCTTGGTAAACCGATACTTTTAGGTTTACTTGGCCATCAACGGATGTGGTGTATTGCCTAGCAGCATTACTTGGTATTTTTGAATTTCTAGGAATAAGCGTATCCATTAATCCGCCCACTGTTTCAATACCCAAAGATAATGGGGTAACATCTAGTAGTAAAAAATCTTTGTTATTACCAGCTAAAATGTCGGCTTGCACAGCGGCTCCTAATGCTACTACTTCATCAGGATTTACACTGTCATTGGGTTTTTGGCTAAAAAATTTGGCAACACTTTCTTTAACTTTTGGTGTTCTTGTGGATCCACCTACCAAAACAACTTCATCAATTTTATTTATATCAACTTTAGCATCTGATATTGCTCGTTTGCAATAGGTTAAGGTTTGTGCAACAAGCGGCTCTATTAACTCATTAAATTTCTCTAAGCTCAATTCAATAGTTTGGTTATTCCATTGCTCTTTAAATTGGTTGGTAGTGCTTAATATTTTTTTTGCGTTTTCAGCTAGTAACCTCAATTGTTGCGTTTCTGATTCATTGTTAGTAACCAATGAGTATGCTTCTTCCCAATGGTTTATAATAGCTCTATCAATATCATCACCGCCTAAAAACGTATCGCCATTGGTAGCTAATACTTCAAAAATTCCACCTTGTATTTGTAGTATTGAAACATCAAAAGTTCCTCCGCCTAAATCGTACACTACAATTAGTTTTTCTTCATCTAATGAGAGTCCTAAGCCATAGGCTAAACTAGCTGCAGTTGGTTCATTTACAATTCTAAGCACTTCTAATCCAGCCAACTTACCAGCATCTTTAGTAGCTTGCCTTTGTGCATCATTAAAATAGGCAGGTACAGTAATTACGGCTTGTGAAATGGTTTCGTTGAGTTGTTTTTCTGCTAAGTGCTTTAAGTCTTTTAATATGTATGATGAAAGTTCAATTGGAGTATAAAATTTATTCTCAATTTGTATTCTCAGTAATTTATCTTCTTGCTCATCAATAATTTTAAAGCCAAAATCGTTTTCAAATTGAGCTACATCATTGTAGGTTTTACCCATTAATCGCTTTACCGAGTAAACAGTTTTTTGCGGGTTTTCAACTAAATTTTCGTGCGCCAATAAACCAACAAGTATTTTGTTTCCGTTATCTACAACACTAACTATTGAGGGTACCGTTGTTTGTTTGTTGTTGTGAGCAATACAAAAAGGTTTACCTGTTGTTTTATCAATTGCAGCTATTAAACTATTTGTGGTACCTAAGTCTATGCCCACAATTATCGGCTCTTTTTGAACCGATCCACTATTTAGATTTATTGAAATTTTTGCCATAAAAAAGAAGCCTCAAAGTTAAGGCTTCTTTAAAATAGATTTTTGTTATTTGAATTGCTTTAGCGCATTAAATACATTTTTCCGAAACCGCTCTTAAAGTAAGGGTCGGTTTCATCAATTTGATAATGAGTTAAATCGGTACCATCTAGTTTGGCAACTACTCTATATAGGTATACTCCATTACCCAATTGCTCGCCATTATCGGTTTTTCCATCCCATCTATATTCTGTTACATTGCGCCCAATATGTAAATCTTCCATACCACCAAGCAGTATTTCTTTAACTACTTTACCGCTAACGGTTAATACCTGCACCTTAAAGTTATCTGGCACATCTATACCCGTAAGTGTAAATACAAATTGTGTTGAAGATGTAAAAGGATTAGGGTAATTCAATAAGTTGGAAACCATTGGTTTATTAATTACCTCAAAAGTTATTTTGTATTCGTTTGTCCCGGTTTCATTTCCCCTTACATCATTTCCTCTAACAACTAACTCATAAATTCCATCAACACTTAAAGTAGGTGTTAGTTTTACTTTAGCTGTGTTATCATTGGTTACATTGCTAGGGTCTGCAGGCATAAATGTTACCAATGCAGGATCGGTATAGTTAATAGTTTGTTGAACCCCATTAGGGTCAATTAAACTAATATCTAAAATACTTGTATCGGTTAATGCCAAAAACTTGTTTTCATCTTTTAAGGTAATATCAATTTCTGGCTGGGCCGAAACGATATCTCCATCTAAAATATGAATTCCATCAAACGTAACATCTAACCAAGGGTTAATTTCATCATCTAAAACTACAAATGGTATGTATAGGGCATTATTGTATTTGTACTTTTCGGGTTGATCATCATTTGGGTTAACTTCTACTTTCAACAAATTGGCACCAACTAACTGAGTTGAACCAAAAGAAATTTTACTAATAAAACTTTCACCGGCATTTAATGGTGCTTGTCTATCGTATGGTAAAACTACCAAGTTGTTATTTGCATCCACTATGGTATATTTAACCAAAAGACTATCAGAAGCGGAGCAGGTAGCGTTTACAATTTCAACTTCTAAACTTCCTGTTTCACCAAATGCTAAAGTATCAGCATAAAATTCGTAATGGCCACCAGGATTAATTACAAAATCTGGAAATCCGTCAAATTCAACTTCCCAAAAATCAATTTGTGGGCTGGTATGAACGTCTCTATCTTCTAAATATGCAATAAGCTCTAGTTTAGGATATATTGTAGCGTCTATGCTTGCCAAACTTACTGTAGGAGTGCTATTGTCAACAGTCATTAATGAAGTTCGCATTCCAACTGCATCAACACCAAAAATTTCTACACTCACCGTATCTTCCGTAATTGCTTCTAAAGCATAATAATCCCAGTTTAAGCTATTCCATTTTTTTGCAGGACCAACTTTAGTTGATTTCATTTGTCCTTTATACCAAATTCCTTCTGCACTAACATCTAACTCTAATGAATCTAATGGGGTTGTTGATTGAATGTATGATGGCGTATAAGAAGGTCTATTTTTTCTCCCATAACCAATAAAATGCTGATCTTGTTGTATGGATCTAATTTGTGTTAAACCTAATTGATCGAATCGATCATATAAATCATTTAGCATGCCAGCTGATGCAGTAGCAAAATCTAAATTATGATTGTTCATGCTGTAAACTAAAACATATGAGCCATCAGCAATTGCATTGTCCATAAAAGTTAATATTCTAGGAATATCGGTTGCTGCAACATCAGATTTAAATTCAATACGATCTAAATTTCTTGGAACTATATGGTAATTGCCCCATTGGCCTCTTCCTCCGCAATTACTACCGGTGGTTAAAACACTTTGTAAAGGATTAATTTTTATAGTGTCGAAAACAGCAAACATCAATCCACCATCACCAGGATTGGTACAGCCGATTAATGAACCGCTAGAACTTAATTTTACATTATCTAAATAATAGGCTACATAATTCCAAATCGCTAAGCTTATAGCAGTTCTGGCATAGTCATAATTTATATTGGTACATCTAATATCTCTAATATGCTTTTCGAACTTAATTAAATGAGATGCATCATCTAGGTAAGATGAAGTAAATTCATTACGCTCATATTGTTGATGATGAGATTGATGCCACCCACTGCTTGCTGTGGGATTATAGAAGAAAGAGCTTGTATGCCATTTGGCAGATACACCACCAACGGTATCAACACTTACTCTCCAATAATAAACTTGATTGTTAAATAGGTTTAAGCCTGCGGTTAAACCTGGATTCCATTCAACCAAACCTCCATTGCTTGCAATGTTTGTTGATTGCACAATAGGACTGTTAAAAGTGTTAACGGTATCAATTTGAAAAAGGTAATTACCAGCTCTAAAGGTAGGATCTGCAGTACTAGCTTTTAAGGTTAAACCACAATTATCGTTTACCATTCCAAAATCGCAAGGCCCAACTGGTAAAATGTCATCATCAAAAATGAAAAATTCAATTTTTGCCTGATTGTTCATCTCATTACTTTCATTTACTTCACTCAAAGCATCTACAGTAATATATATTTTATTTAATCCTAGTGCTGCTGCATGATTGGTAGGTATGTTTTGAACAATATCGTTGATGTGATATGGAACGTAATTTGAAACTTCATCATACAAAATCTCAATGGTACCATCAGGATATTCTCTTTTAATTTCGATTCTAAATTGATCGCCAGTTGCCTTACCAATATTGAAGAATTCATAGTTTAAATCAAAATCACTAACATTTGCTGTTAAAATGTTGGGACTTATGGATAAGTGCTTGTCTTCAACATGATAATCAGGCTTGCTTAGCGCTCCAATTCTTACAGCAGGGTCACCTTCTAGCGTAAATTCTTGACAAGTTAACTTTCTTCCAACTTGCACATTACTTAATGGATCATACAAATCTGAAATTGCTTTGTTAATTGCAACTCCCCAAGGTTCGCCATAATAATCTCTACCAATATGCGCATAAAGTTCTTTAGCTAAAGGATGAATATGAAAGACAAAACCCAAAGATGTGGTAGCCATAAAACCTATAGCGCCTTGATCTTTAGATACTACCCATTGCTCGCTCATAGAAGTATGGGTTGGAGTATGGATGTTTCCAACAAAACAAGAATTGGATAATATGAATGGATATCTTCCATTTTGATTTGGATAATCGGAGGGTATACCTATATCAAAATCCCAGCTTGTTCCATTTGCATGCCCCCAAAAAGTTAATAATGAAATCCCATTATTCATTAGTGAGTCCAAGAGGATTGAATTGGGAGTAGTAATTGGTGCGCTTGTGTTTTTTGAAAATCGGGTAATATGCGCTCCATAGAAGGAGTCTACAATTACATTTTTGTATTGATTAAAATAGTTATCGAAAGTACCTTGTAAATTTCCATCTGCACCTGTTATATGAACTACCCTTTTTTGCCACAAATTGTTTTGGACTGATGAGGGTAATTTTTGCAATGCTTCATAGTCTGTAACCTTTTTCAGGTAGTCCATAATCTGGGTAGGATTTTCTGCGCTTACCCTTCCTACAGCTATTCTAGTTCTATAATCAACTTTAAGAGTGTTGGATACTAACATATGATCTGAGCCTGTTTGACCCCATGTGGGTACCAGACAATCATTGGCAATACTTTTATTAATAACACCTTTAGTATAATTATAACTAATTGACTTACCTAATAAAAGCAGATATTCTGGAGTTACCGTAAAATTGTCTAAAGCATAATCCATAAAATTTCTTAAACCAAGTGGGCAAAGCCTTACACCCAATCCAAATTGGTCATAAAGTTCTTCAACATCAACAGCAATAGCATTGTGTCCGCCACCCAATAATGACGATCTATATTGTACGTACTGATTAACCGGGTTTACCCCGCTGCCATTATCATACAATTTATTGTTCGAAAGAATAACATAATCACCTTGATTAGCGATTGAACTATAGTCGGTAAAATTGCGAACTGAATAATTTGTTAATGTTTTTATATTATTTGCAGATTGATTGGTAATATACATCTCTCGCTCTTGGGCACTAACAGCATTTAGCACTACATCAGCTTGAAAAGGTAAGGAGTTTATCACATATCGGAGATTGTTTGTAAAGTCATAAACTATTGGTTGCGTTCCATTTGAATTAAAGTTTAAGAACCTAATAAATCTTCTATCTGTGCCATTATCTGCCAACTTAAAATTAAATTCTGACTCACCAACTAATTGATAAGTTCTGGGGTATGTAAGCTCAATAAATGATACGGAGTTTCTATCGTTAGTTCCGTAACTAGGCGTAAAAACAAAATTGTTTGAAGTAGATAAATTAGAAACGGGTACGGTAAAATTTACTCGTTTTAGGTCATATTGTTTATAGTTTTGTTGAGGTGTGTACTGAGTTCCATTAACTTTAATATCCATATTATGGTCAGGTCCTCCAGTTAGCAAGTCGGCTGATCTACCCACTAGCCCTATATGAACTTGGGCATTAAATGGAACTGAATTGTATGGAAAATATGAGATTAGTTGGTATGTTCTATCAGATATAGCACTTGTTATATTAAATTCTTTACCAACATATCCTTCACCTTTTTCAAAATCAGGAGTATTTACAAATGTTCCACTCATGTTTGTTCTTTTCCCAATATTAAGCTGATACTCGGGAGTTAATCTTACAGTATGCCAAAAGAATTGCTCTTGAGGTGGAAGTGGAGTTGCAGTGTTATCATTTGCAGTATTTATTCTTAAGTGGCCTCCTGCATTGTCCCAAGTTAAAAAGTATACAGCAGTATCAGTAAACAAACTGTTGTAGGGATGCGCTTGATAAAGCGAATCTGAATAAACTGCATTTTCAACTTCACCATCATTTGCCTTGCCATAAAACTCAATAAAATCGCTGGTGCCAAAAGTTCCATTATTAGTTACAAAAATTGGCACTTCTTTGCCTTTATTAACAAGTTTATAATGGCTGCCTTGCACGGTACTAATTGGTGTGCCTGCATCAGTTAACGCAGCGGCTAAAGTGGCTTGTGGTATTCTAACAAGCCCATCTTCAGCAATTTTAAATTTGATGTAAGTTTTGCTATGATCAACCCACTCATTGCCGTAAGGCTGAGCAATGGAAGCAATGCAAAATATAAATAGACTAGACAGGATTAAAAGGGATTTCATTTTAAGGCTCATTTTAAATTACTGTTGATTGTTGTTGTTTCGATCGAAACCAATTTTTAACGAAAATACATGCGAATATTCTCCAGGAGCGCTGCTTCCGGGATTGGCAAGGGCGTAGTCTAAAGCAATTTCTTTTACTTGTATACCTATACCAAAGTTAGGCTGCATGGTAGAAAGCGTTTTGCTTGGGTCATTGTCATCCAATACTTTTTGGAAATTAGTTAAACCTGCCCGAACATAAATAAATTCTCTGTAGCCAGCTTCAATTCCCATTTTTGGGTCAATACTTATACTATTTCCGCTTATTAGCGTATTTCTTTTACCATCAGTTGTTACTTCAAAATCAATGGTACCCATCAAGCTAAACTTATCTTGATATTTTGGATTGACAACTTCATTTTCACGTTTTTTAGCAAACTTATAGGCTGCACCCAATATTATGGTTGGATTGGTAATTTCAGTGGAGTTAACTGGTATTATATTACCTGTTTGGTCTAAAATTTCTTTTTCATCTTCTTCAAATTGAAAAGACCAAGCGTTTACTGTTGTAGTAATATCTTTGAACGCTAAGCCTAAACTTCCATTTTTAGTGTTGTATTGGGCTCCCAAATCAACCCCAAAACCCCATGCGTTGGCAAAATCTCCAACTTTGCGGTGTATTATTTTAAGATTTCCACCAATGCCAACTCTATTCCAATTAAAGCCACCTTCTTTAGATGCAAAGTTTAAAGTTTGAGCATAAGAAATAATACCTGCGTAATCCGCAACAGAAAAAGCAGTAACATTATCATAATTAATTTGTCCATCTTCTTCAAACAATTTCAAAGTATTGGGTATATCATCAACACCCATTCTTATTACAGATAAGCCAAGTACTCGCTTTCTATTGTTTGCCACAAATGGATAAGCAAATCCTAAATAATCATACTTAATTATCCCCGCGAATGCTTCATTATGCATAACGCCTACTTGAAAATCGCTTTTTACATGATTTAGGCCGGCAGGATTCCAAAAACCTGCAGTAACATCATTAGCAATAGCAGTATGGGCATTACCTAAAGCTAATGCTCTGCCACCAACACCAATTTTTAAAAACTCATTGCTGTATAAAGGGTTTTGGGCAAAAGCCGAAAAGGAAAACAGCAATAATGCAACTGCTGTATATATTTTTTTAGAATATATCATTAATTAAATGTTGTTTTTAAAAATATAGATTTGTAAGTAGGCATTAACTCAGTTTTTAAATCTAAAAGAATGTTGTTCAATTCGTTATGGTTTAGGTTAAGTGACAAGCCTACTTTTTTGTACACACCAATTAACGCTTTAATAAATAAATTATTATCTGTGTAATTGGCTAAAAACCGTAACTCTACAAATTTACGTAAAAATGATGTAAAAGGTTTGCTTATTTCGGATAGACCTATGAACTCAAAATATTCATTAATTTTCTCATTATCAGCTTTTTCTATTATACTATAAAACTCATTTACAATTGCTGGATGGTCGATTATCAAGTACCTATCTATAAGCATTTCTAATAAGATGTGTGATAAAAAATGTTGATACCTATTTGCTGCAGCAATTGGATATCGTTTTATAACCTTTTCAATTAGCTTACAGTTATTTTTAAAATAGTCTGAATTGTGAAAATAGGCGTCAACTAAATGATGTTTCATAACTCCACTATGCACATCCATAAAGTCTTTAGATACTTCAACTTTTTTTATGTTGACGTATTTAAGTTTTTTTTCGGGGTCAAAACCTCTAATTAAGTCGGGCATCATTAGGCCTAAAACAAATTCCGGGTCAGGGTTATGCCGATCGATATAATAATGAGAAAGATAGTTCACTCGGTTGAGACGTATGTTATTATAATAAAGCTACTTATTTTTGAAACCAATATTTATAAATGATGAATTTTATTGAAGAATTAAAATGGAGAGGTCTTTTTTACGACATGATACCGGGAACGGAGGCGCACTTAACCTCTGGTAAACGCAAAGGCTACATTGGTTTTGACCCAACTGCCGTTTCGCTTGGCATAGGCAATTTTGTGCAGGTTATCCTTTTAATTCATTTGCAAAAAGCTGGGCATATTCCTTATGCTTTGGTTGGTGGAGCAACAGGTATGATTGGTGATCCTTCAGGCAAATCAGCTGAACGTAATTTATTAAATGAAGATACATTGAATGCCAATGTAGAAGCTCAAAGAAAGCAACTAGAAAATTATATTGACTTAGATGGCAAGGCTGGGCATTTAGTAAATAATTATGATTGGTTTAAAGAAATGAATGTGCTGCACTTTTTAAGAGATGTGGGTAAGCATTTAACGGTTAACTATATGTTGGCAAAAGACAGTGTTAAAAGCAGAATGGAAACAGGTTTGTCTTTCACTGAATTTTCTTACCAATTGATACAAGGATATGATTTTTACCATTTAAATAAAGAGCACGGTGTTACATTGCAATTGGGTGGTAGCGATCAATGGGGCAATTTAGTTGCAGGTTCTGAGCTAATTAGGCGCAAAGGTGGCGGAGAAGTTTTTGCTGCAACAACACCTTTGGTTACCAAAAGCGATGGGGGTAAATTCGGTAAAACAGAGTCGGGTAATTTATTTATTGATCCTAAGCTTACATCACCTTACAAGTTGTATCAATTTTGGTTAAATGCCAGTGATGAAGATGCTGCCAACTTTATTAAAATATTTACTTTTTTAGGCAAAGAAGAAATTGAGTCTTTAATAGAAGAGCATCAAAAAGCACCGCATGCTCGCATGTTACAAAACAAATTGGCTGAGGAAGCTACCGCATTTATACATAATCAAGAAGCGGTTGATTCATCAAAGAGCGCATCACGTATTTTATTTGGTAAGGCTGCAAAAGATGAATTGGCGGCTATTGATGAAAAAATGTTTTTAGAAATTTTTGAAGGAGTACCTCAGTTTAAAGTTGACAAGAATGTAATGACATCAAATGTTTCAATTGTTGATTTTTTAACAGAAACAACAGGAATTCTCAACTCAAAAGGGGATGCACGCAGAGCTTTAAAAGAAAATTCAATTAGTATTAATAAGGAAAAAGTAACGGATACTGAAATGGAAATGACACACAACCATTTAATTAATAACAAATATGTTTTGGCTCAACGTGGAAAGAAAAATTATTTTTTGGTAATTGCTGAGTAGCTATTCAGTTACCTTTTTCTTTGCAAAAATTGCAGCGATAATTATTAAAAACACTCCTGTGGTAACGGATAAATCGGCAATATTAAAAATGCCAGTTTTAAATATTTGGAAATCTAGAAACAAAAAATCGGTTACTGAACCATAAAGAAATCGGTCGTACAAATTCCCTATTCCACCACCAATAATCATGGATAATGCAATGGTTGTTAGTCTATCGAACTGAGTATTGAAGATGGTGTAAAATAACAAGCCAAATATTGCGATTACAGGAAAACCAATAAGTAACGATTTTTTTAAAATAGGTTTACAATTAGCGCAAAGTCCAAGCATTGCCCCAGTATTTTCAACATTCATTAAGGTAAACACGTTTTCAACAACCTCAATTCTTTGATGCGGATGAATTTGGTTGCGCGCTATTTTTTTTGTTGCCTGATCGGCAAAAATGTTTACCACCACAATTATCAAAATAAAAATTGCTTTTTTTATAAGTGCTGCTTTAGTCATATGTAGTTTATAGAATAATTGAAAAATACAAATGCAATTTTTAGCATCTTTGTAGTTCAATTATCATCCTGAAAAAGTACTGGACAAATTTATCTAAACGACAAAAGAATATTGCCAAACTGCTAATAAAAATATTAGTTGCAATAATTGCTTTGTTCTTTTTAAGAAGAAGTGTAGATTTTAGTGAATATTGGCAAAAGCTTACCAATATTAATCTTGGCTACTTTGCCTTGGCGGTTGTGGCGTTTAATCTTTCTAAAATTATTGCTGCTTTTAGACTAAACTATTATTACAAAATGGCAGATGTTGTGGTTAGTGCTAAGTTTAATGTAAAGCTATATTACGTAGGTATGTTTTTTAACACATTTATGCCAGGTTCAATAGGTGGTGATGCTTACAAGGTATTTTTTCTAAAGCAACATTACGATACTAAAACAAAATATTTAGTTAGTGCTTCACTGCTCGATAGGCTAAGCGGGCTTTGTTTGTTGGTTGTTTTAGGGTTGGGGTTTTTATTATTTAGCTCAATTCAAAATCCATTTGAAGGATTTAAACCATTGGTAATAGCAGCAATGATATTGGCCTTACCCGTATTTTATCTATTTAAAAAACTACTTTTTAAACGCTTTACAGGTAACTTTTTAAAAACCAGTTGGTTATCGTTTTGGGTACAAGTAGGGCAAGCGGTAAGTGCTTTTTTTCTTTTAAAAGGCTTTGGTGTTTCTGAAAGTCATTGGGATTATTTAGCCGTGTTTATGGCATCATCAGCAGCTTCAGCATTACCTGCACCGCCAGGCGGTATTGGTTTGCGTGAGTGGGTAATGAGTGATGGTGTTCAATTAATGAACTCGGGTTTAGATGCCAATCTGGCAGCTGCATTTGCCACTTCATTTTTTCTAGTTATTGCTGTAACTGCCCTTATTGGAGTTTACTTTTTCTTTTCTATAAGAAAGCCTAAAAAAGCCAACAAATAGAGATATTTGTGCAGTGAATAAACTGTTTCACTTATTGGAAAATGAGCCTAAGTGGCTTTACCTGTTTTGCTTTTTATTAGCAATACCTGCTTTTTTTATAAACTTAGGTTTAATGCCAATACTTGCTGATGAGCCTACACGCGCCATTGTTGCAATGGAAATGATGTTTTCTGAAAATTATTGGGTACCAAAAATCAATGACGTTTTCTATTATAGAAAGCCTCCATTTTACAATTGGATAATGATTGCTTTTTTTAAGGTAACGGGCAGCATGAGTGAATTTGTTGTTCGCTTACCTTCAGTTATTCCATTGTTTGCATTTGGCGCTACAATTTATTGGTGGGTAAAAAAGCACTTAAATGCAAAAATTGCCTTTTTTGCTGCCGCTATGTTCGTTACCTGCGGGCGCATGCTCATTTATGCATCCATGCTTGGGCATATAGATATTTTTTACTCGTGGATCACGTTTTTTTCTTTTATAGTTATTGTTGAGTGTTTTAAGAAAGAGAAGTGGCTAATGCTATTTGTAGTAAGTTATTTTTTAGCCGGAATTGGCTTTTTGTGTAAAGGTTTGCCAACCTTAATTTTTCAGGCGTTTACATTACTTGCAATCTTCATAGCGTTCAAAAAATTTAAGAAACTTATAAGTTGGGAGCATACGTTAGGCATTGTGCTGTTTACATTAATAGTAGGAGGCTATTTTTTCATTTACAGCAAATACAATGCTTTAGATGGTTGGGTAGAGCAACTATGGGATCAAAGTGCACAAAGAACAGTTATTGACAAGGCTTGGTACGAAAGCTTGTTGCATATTGTAAAGTTTCCTTTAGATCATATTTATCATTTAGCACCATGGTCGTTATTGGTAATTTTCATATTTAAAAAAGGATTTAGAAAAGAAATTTGGAACAACTATTTTTTAAAATCTATAACGCTTATCTTTTTAGTAAACATTCCAATCTATTGGCTGTCTCCAGGTTATTTTCCTAGGTATTTATTTATGTTGTATCCCATATTTTTTATTGTGATGGCTTATGGCTTTTTTACTTCTACCAACCAACTAAAGCACAACATTGTAAAGTATGCATTTTACGTTATGGGAGTAGCTTTGGTAGCAATGCCATTTGCACTGTTATTTGTAGAGTTACAGGTAACCTCCAAAATATTTAAGGCAGCAGCTGTTTTGGTGTTAGCGGCCATTGCGTTGGTGTTGGCATTTAAGTTAAAAGAGCATAAATACATTGCTTATGTAATGATGTTGTTGGTGTTTAGAATTGGTTTCGACTGGTTCGTATTGCCTCATAGGCTGGCAAACAGCCGAGAGCTTGAATTTAAAATTGAGCCCATAAGAGTTGCCAAAGAAAACAACGATTTACAAATTTATGATTGGACCCCTGTGAGCCATAATGCAACATATTATATTGAAAGAGAAAGAAAAGAAGTGTTATCCTTAAAAAAAGGCTGGCAAAAGGGACAAAATCATATAGTGGGAAAGCATAGATTTAAAGAAAACCCCGAATTAATTTTAGTGGATAGCTTTTCAATAAATTATAACCAAATGGAATTGTATGTAGGAAGAGTGCAGTAGATAACTTTACTTTGTATAGCTATGACTCAGTTTACAGAAATTCAACATCCCCCCAAGTGGTTGATTATTTTTATCATTACAATAAACGCTATTGGTTTAGGAATTAACGTTGCACTAATGCCGGAAAAAATTTGGGTAGGACTATTTGCTATTATTATGATACTTTTTTTGGGGACCCTGTATTTTCTGTTTGGAAGATTAAAAACAGATATAAGCAGCAATGGTTTAAAACTGCAATTTGGTAAAGGCTTTATAAAAAAATATATTCCGATTAATCATATTAGTGGTTGCAGGGTGGTTAAAAATTCGTGGACTTACGGTTGGGGCATTCGTTGGATTGGCTTTGGCCATTGGATGTGGAATATAAAGGGACTTTATGCGGTGGAGTTGACTTTTACAAATTCTAAAAAGAAGTTTAGAATTGGGAGCCAAAAGTCTGAAGAATTGAGTAATGTGATTACAACAATGATCAACAATTGATGTTAATCATCAATGAATTTACTTTTTTAAGAAATAAAAGGGGTTGATCTTTTTAGAACAACCCCTTTCTAAATTAATCTCAAAGCTTTTATTCAACGGTAAATTTTACTTGTCCAATTTTTTCATTTTGAATTAGTCTTACCAAATAATTTCCTGAAGCTAAATTCAACTCAGCAGCATCAATATCTATGTTATTTATTCCTGTGGCAACGTTTACGATTTCAGTTGAAAATACATTTTGACCTAATAAATCAAAAATTTGAAAACTTATTGATTCATTGCTTTCGCTGTTAAATGCTAATGTTCCTTGGTTACTCATTGGGTTAGGAAACATGTTTACATCTAATTGGGTATTTACATCATATATGCCAACGCCAGTGTGCCTGGTAGAACCATTTTTGGCGTGTACATGCCAGCCTGTAACTATTTCGCCAGAAGTTTTGTCATATACAAAAGCCAGTACATCTGCGTTTTCTAATACCATTGGGTCTTGCGTTGTGCTTAAATCAAAATTATAAGTCATTGAGACGTAATCTCCCATATTGGTTGTTCCAGTTAAAGCATCACCCCATTGGTCAGTACTAACCGCTTCTCTAAAAACGTGGAAATGATAATAAGGTGTTATTGATGAACCAGATTGATTGGCTTCTACACTATCTTCAGTTAATAAAACATATAACCCTAAGCTATTGGTAACATTTTGCGTAAAATACATTTCTATTTCAATGTTTAATTGTTCTGCACCTGGTAAATAGTTTGACTCGATCCCAACATTTATAGGAGATGCTTCTGAATTGACGGAATCAGCTTCTAAAGAAAATGCACCAGTTGAAATTTTTCGGCCATTGCTTGTCGAGTTCACCATTCTATTCATAAAGGCGGAAGGCATAGATCTTCCTCCACCATTATCATAGTAAGGATTAACATAAAACGCTGCGGGAAAATTTCGTCTAATGTCATTCCCTCCGTTGTAGGGTGGAGTTAAACTAGAGTTATCTGGACTATAGGCCACTGCAATGGCATTAGGATTTGCAGCTAATAAATCTTTAACCGCTTGGTGTCCAGTAGGACAAGCAGGGCAGTTGGTGCCAGTAAATTCTTCTAGCACGGCAACTTTGTTAGTTGGGTCGGTTAAAACCAAATCTTGGCAAAATGCAAAACCAAATGTGGCTATTGATAAGATAATTAATAAGTAAAATTGTTTCATATTTTAAATTTTAGTCCAAATTACAACATTATCAAGTTAAGGTATGATTTAAGTAGTTCTATCAAACAATAAATCTGGTTGATGTTTTACTTTTACATCAATGAAATTAACAGGTCAACTGCAAGAATTAGAGCGTTTTATTTCCAAGTCTAAGGTTGTGAATGCCCAAATTTCTAAGGCTAGCATTGGTTGGCAAATTGAGCATACGTTAAAAGCAATGACTTCAATATGCGAATCCTTGGGAGCATCAAATCCTAAAGATTTTAAAAAACATAAGTTTACAATGAATCGTTGGGTGGTAATGACCTTTAGTTGGATACCTAGAGGTAAAGGGAAAACTCCAGAAGCTGTCAACCCAAAAAACGAAAGTGACACACAAAAGTTAACTGAATTGATAGAACTTGCAAAAAAAGGCGTGCATAGCTTAAGTGCGTTGCCAAAAAATGCACATTTCCTACATCCATATTTTGGAACAATGCATAAAAAGCAGGCGATACATTTTATGGGCATTCACAATAATCATCATTTAAAAATTATTAGAGACATAAACAATTCTTAGAAATGAAATATCGAATAGCAATTCATGCAGTAATATTGGCGGCACTATTATTCGGCTGTGCCGACTCATTTGATCCAATTCCAAAAATTGAAAAGGCTCATAAGAAGAGTGAATTTTTAAGTAAGGAAGTGGTCTCTTTTAACTTAGATTTAAAGTTTGGCGGCAAGCAGCGAATGAAGGGTAAGCTAACTATGCTGACCAATTCTACCAAGGCTAAAATTGAGTTGGCAGATGGTTCTGTGCTTTTATATGATGGTGACAAGGCGTATCACTCACCTAATTTCGCCAATACCCAAAAGGCACGCTTTGATGCTTATACTTGGCCTTACTTTTTTTTGCTGCCTTATAAGCTGGCTGATAATGGTTTAATATTTAAGCCTTACCCTAAGAATGAAATGAATGGTAAAACCTACCTTACGCAACAGTTGTTTTTTGAGCCTGGTACTGGTGATGATCCTGATGATTGGTACATTTTATTCGCTGATGAAGAAACCCAATTATTACATTTGGCAGCCTACATTGTAACGGCTGGAAAATCGCAAGCAGAAGCTGAGAAAAGCCCGAGTGCTATAAGCTACCACAATTATAAAGTTTTTAATGGAGTGCCTTTTGCAACCGAATGGAAATTTCATAAATGGAATAAACAGGATGGTATCACTAGCGATAAAGGAGAAGGCCAGTTAAACAACATTGTATTTAAAAAAGTTGGTGCCAACTACTTCAAGCCACCAGAAAATTATATTGAGGCTAAATAAATGAACCCATGCTCAAACAGTTGTCAATAAAAAAACTGTTTTTAATTGATAACATTGGAGCCTTGGTCTCGGCATTTATGTTGGGTGTTGTATTGGTTAAATTTCAGTATTTAATTGGGATGCCTAAAAACACACTTTATTTTTTGTCAGCAATTCCTATTGCATTTTTCATCAACTCTTTCAGGTGTTATAAATTTACCACCAACAATCTTTATCAAAATTTAAAAGTAGTTGCAATTCTAAATCTTCTGTACTGCGGCTTAACAGCTAGTTTATTAATTATACATTTTAATTCACTAACCTTTCTAGGCGTAACCTATTTTATAACTGAAATAATAATAGTGGTTGCTTTATCAGTTTTAGAACTTAAAGCTACTTTGCGAAAAGCTGGTTAAGGTTTGATTATTTCTACTAATTCATAGTCTCCATAAACCAAACCTCCTTGGCCTTGCCTGCCTCTGGTAAACCCTATTATGCCAAATTGTGGTGATGCTTTTACATATTTGTAATCACATTCTGCTCCATGTCCAATTATCACATGATCATAAATTACCCCTTGTATGGTATCAATTAAATTGGTTGGCTAGTAGGTGGAACTTGCCAGACCCCATCCCAAAACCGCCATGAGGTTGAATGTACACATCCATTCGTTAAATCATCTTTAACATGCATTGATGCATAATGGCGTTTGCCATCAAAATCAGCATTCAGTTTTAGTATAAAATCGACATTCTTCTTTGAAGTAAATTGCATTTTAATTTGCTCATAAGTACCCACGGAATCTGGACATGAAAGAAATCCACTGTCAAAATTGTAATTCTCAACTTGATAATAGCGTTCCTTGGAGGCTAATTCAAAGGTATCGAAAAGTTGCCTAAAGTCGTCATAATAAACCCATTTTGTGCCATTTTCAAATCCACCGAAATAACTTAGCACTTCATCATGCACCGGATATGGAATTTCGTAAGGCAATGGCTCACAAAAAAATGGGTCTGTTTCGCAACTTACTAAAAACAAAGCAATGGCAGTGAATGAAAAAACCATGTTATTCATAATAGCAAGATAAACATAAATATATAAAAGCATCACTCATTTAAACCTTAGCATATTAACGCAGTCAAAGTAGTGTAACTATTTTATAATCTTTAAAACTATAAAGGATGAAGAACACGATTTTAAAAGCAGGAATATTGGCATGTGCAATATTTGCTGTAACGCTAACAAATGCTCAAACTGAAAAAGCACCAAGAGGAGAAAAAGGAAAGAAGAAGGGACAAATGATGGCCAAAGCTGATACTAATAAAGATAAGAAAATTAGCTTGGCAGAAGCACAAGCTATGGAAAGAGGGAAATTGGCTGAGAATTTTTCAGCAATAGATGCCAATTCAGATGGTTTTTTGGTTAAAGAAGAACTGAAAGCATATAGAAAAGCTAATCCTAAACCTGAGAAGGGCACAAGAAAGAAAAGAGGGTAATTTGATAATGTAGGTTTTGAGTAAAGCTCGGGCATTTTGCCTGAGCTTTTTTATTTGGAAAGTTTCTATTCGGCTATATAATATTTAACCGGTCTAGCCTCATAATTTATTTGCGGAACACCGTCATATGTGCCGGGTTTAAACAAAAGATAATCTATAGCAGTAGCGTTAGTTAGTGGAATAATTGTTTCTTCTTTTTTACAGGAAACAATCAGGCAGATAAGGATAGTGTAAACAAAAATGGGTAGTTGCATAACGAATAAACGCAAGCGCTAGATGACATATTGGGTCTTTAGCAAAATTGACAATCTGCTGATAAAATCTGATTATTATTTATTAAGTCGCACAATACACAACCAACTCATATTAACTTTGTTATTTAAAGGTAGAAACGAGTAACACCATGTATCAAAAAATTCTTTTTTCAATATTAGCAATTGCAATTACCATTTCAACTTTTGCGCAAAATGGTACAATTCAAGGGCGTATTTTCGATCCCATTACCAATGAATCTTTGGGTTTTGCCAATGTAATTATTCAAGGCACAACCACTGGTGCGCAATCTGATATTGATGGGAAATACAAAATTGAAAATTTAGAACCGGGCTTATACAATTTAGAAGTTTCCTACCTAGGTTTTAAAACGGCTACAGTATTTGAAGTGGAGGTTAACAACGCTCGAGTTGCCAATATCGATATTGCCATGGAACCTTCTGCCGAAAAGTTAAAAACGGTAGAAATTGTAGCCGACCCGTTCAGTAAATCTGCAGAAGCACCATTGTCATTGCGGAGCATTGGTGTAGATGAGATTAAAAGGAATCCTGGTGGTAGCAGAGATATTTCAAAAGTTGTACAAAGTTTGCCAGGCGTAGCGTCAACACCAACATTTAGAAACGACATTTTAATTAGAGGCGGTGCACCAAGTGAAAATAGATTTTATATTGATGGCATTGAAGTGCCAACGATTAACCATTTTGCTACGCAAGGTTCTAGTGGCGGACCGGTAGGAATGATTAATGTAGATTTTGTGCGAGAGGTAAACTTTTATTCAGGGGCTTTTCCTACCAACATTGGTGGCAACGCATTAAGTTCTGTTTTTGACTTTAGGTTTAAAGATGGGAATCCTGATAGATTAAATACCAGTTTTACAATAGGCTCTAGTGACGTAGGTTTAACCTTTGATGGACCACTTGGAGATAAAGCAAACTTTATATTTTCGGCAAGGCGCAGTTACTTACAGTTTTTGTTTGAAGCCTTAGAATTACCATTTTTACCTACTTACAACGACTTTCAGTTTAAGTTAAAATACAACATCAACTCAAAAAGCACATTAACCGTTTTGGGTATTGGGGCAATCGATCAATTTAAGTTGAACCTTGCTGCCAATGAAACGGAAGAACAGCAATATTTATTAAATGTTTTACCTATTAACGAACAGTGGAATTATACCAATGGATTTAAGTTTACAAGGTTTCACAAAAGCAGCTATACCAATTTTATTTTTAGTAGAAACATGTTAAATAATACTGCTAAAAAGTATGTTAATAATGATGACAGCAATGAGGCTAATTTACTGTTAGACTACATTTCGCGAGAGGCCGAGAATAAGTTTAGAATTGAAAATGTTGCCAGAATAAATGAATGGAAACTAACAACAGGAGTAAGTTACGAATTGGCAAAATATACCAATACCACTTTTAATAAAATTTCTGTGGGCGATAGTTTAATTACCATTAACTATAACAGTGAGTTGAGTTTAAATAAGTATGGAGCTTTTGCGCAGGCGAGTAAAGCATTTTTCAATAACAAGTTAAATGCTTCATTTGGTTTGCGAATAGATGGGTCTGATTTTAATGATGCCATGACCAATCCTTTCAACCAAGTTTCACCACGATTATCGTTATCATATAAATTGGCGAAAGATGTAAATCTAAACTTTAACACCGGTATTTATCATCAATTGCCAACCTATACTACTTTAGGCTATCAAGAAAACAACGTTTTTGTAAATGCCAATAACAATGTTAAGTTTATAAACAATGCGCACATTGTAGGCGGACTTGAATATTTGGGTTTAAACAATGCTAAGGTAAGTCTAGAAGGTTTCTACAAGCTGTATAACAATTATCCCTTTTCTATTAAAGACAGTTTATCATTGGCCAATGTTGGGGGCGATTTTGGTGTAATTGGTGATGAGGCAGTTAGCTCAATTGGCAAGGGTCAAACGTATGGTTTGGAGTTGTTGTTTCAACAAAAGTTGTATAAAGGGTTTTATGGTTTGGCTTCTTACACATTATCGTTTAGTGAGTTTGAAGATAAAAACGGAGACTTAACTCCATCTACGTGGGATACCAGACATATTGTAAACTTAACCGCAGGTAAAAAGTTTAAGAAAAATTGGGAGTTGGGCGTTAAATGGCGTTACAACACAGGCTCACCATACACACCTTATGATTTAGCAACATCTGCATTAATACCTGTTTGGGATGTAAATAACCGTGGGGTATTGGATTATGATAGGTTAAATACTGAAAGAATAACTGCGGCTCATCAAATGGATATTAGAGTTGATAAGAAATGGTTCTTTAACAAATGGAATTTGAATTTGTATTTAGATATTGAAAACTTGTATAGTCAAGCTCCAACACTGCAACCCGACCTTGTTGCAGAAAGAGATGAAAACAATATTTTAATTGTAGATCCTAATGACCCAAGCCGCTATCAAACTAAGTTTTTAGAAAATGGGGGAGCTGGCACAGTATTACCAAGTATTGGGTTGATTGTGGAGTTTTAACTGATGGTTATAAGTAATTCCTATCTGCAGCAAGAGTAAACAATTTGAGTAGAGATGTTTTTAACCAAATAGCTCTTTTAGCTCTTTATAAATTTTTGTAGGGTCTTGTCTATTGTCAATTATGGTTAATATAAAAATAGCCTCTTTTTGTATTTCGTAGAATATTGACGTATGCTTGGTTAATACACACTTTCGCAGATTTTTATCTAACATACTTGCGGGATACATTTTTGGAGAAACAGCAATGTTTTTTATTGTAGTGTTCAGTTTAGATACAAAATTTTCTTTAACAGAAACATTCCATTCATACTCTAAATATTTCGTAATTAATTGAAGTTTATATGCTGCTAATTCGGAAAAGCGAATTTTCATTATAAAGTTTGTTTCAACTCCTTCCAACTTATGGTTTCACCATTTTCAATTTGCTTTCTAGCAATCTCTATTTCTCTTTTTTGCTCACTGGTTAAGCTATTATAAAAATCACCACCTCCTTCGAGTAAAGCCTTTACTTTAGCTAGAATTTCTGCACTGTTAGTGTTTAAAATTATTTGAGCCAACTCAATTTTAGCTGCTTGTAAATCTAATTTTGTCATTTGTAGTTAAAGATAATTGAATTTCAAACAAACAAAAAATAAATATAATCGTTTTCTTAGTATTATCTTATTCCCGATAGTCCCTGATTTATCAAACTTACGGGTTTCGTTTTTTTAAGGATTTAAATAGTTGCATTTGGGTTGTAAATAATTTTTGTGCAGGCACTTTATTGTCAAGCATTGGGTTTATAGTTTATTTTTAAGTAAACGTTAATCCTGATCATTACTGTTTTTAATCTCATTTAAACTATACTGTAGAAACTGCTCAAAATATTCATTATTGCCGAAAAAATAACTCCACGCAAAGTTTGTTGCTTCATCTTCTGTTTCAAAAACTTTTTCAAAATCACCAGGTCCTGGTCCAGGGACCCAATTCCAAACGCTTACAATAAATTGATCTTCAAACATTTCGATTCTTACAAGAGGACAGTCCGAATTAATCTCTATTAAAGATTCAACATTATAGCCCCTGACAGAACTAATTACTGAAGTGATATATCCAGGGACTTTGTTTCCTTTAGTTCCCATCTTCTTTAGAAATGTAAGAAAATGCTCGTTTTCAAATATACTAACACCAGCTTTTTCAAATCTGTTCTTGTGCTCATCTGAAATCATGTGTAATTTATAAAAAATTCGAAAATACTTTCAAATCTAAGTTAGAGTAAATCTGGTTGATTTTAGCTTATGTCATCAACAATTTAGCAACAGTTATAAGCAATATATAATATTTGCAGAATCAAAGCCAAAAAAAATCGCAGCTCCGAATTACGAAACTGCGATTTAAAATTTTATTTGATAAACTTACTTAAGCCTCATCTCTGTTAGGAGCCATAAATTTGTATACAAAACCGGCTAAAAGTGCACCAACAATTGGAGCAACAATAAACAACCATACTTGACTTAAAGCACCACCACCAACAAATAGAGCCTGACTAATACTACGTGCAGGGTTAACTGATGTGTTGGTTACCGGAATACTAATTAAGTGAATTAATACCAATGCCAAACCAATAGCCATTCCGCCAAAACCAGCAGCAGCATTTTTATGAGTTGCGCCTAATATTACAATCAAAAACATAAATGTCATTACTATTTCAGTAACTAAAGCACCTACCAATCCAAAATTTACACCATATACATTGGCATCATAAAAGTTGGTGGCAAAAGATCCGGGAGCATCTCCTAAACCGGCAAAGGTTGGAGAACTACTAACTATTAAATACAAAATTGTTGCACCTGCAGCACCACCTAAAATTTGTGCACCTATATAACCGGGCAAGTTTTTTCCTTCAAATCGTCCACCGGCCCATAAACCTAATGATACGGCTGGGTTAAAATGACCTCCAGATATATGTCCTAATGCATAAGCACCTGTTACAACGGTTAAACCGAATGCGAGAGAAACACCTAAAAGACCTATACCAATGTGTATGGGAGCTCCGCCACCTATAACAACTCCTGCTGCTAGTACTGCGCTACCACAACCACCAAGCACAAGCCACATGGTTCCAATAAATTCTGCTAATAATTTTTTCATAATGTTTATTTTAGATTAAGGTTAAAATTCAAAAATGTGTGTTTTATAACCGGGTTACTTGCTGTTTGAAATTCAAATTATACAAATAATTACAATTTGAAATTTAAGTTATACACCTTTATTTGACTATTTGAAGCCATATTGTCACAAATTACTAATACATATAACCCAAATAATCCAACTCACCACTAGCCCATTTTTTGCCAGAAATTGGCTTAATCATAAAAGAAACATCCTCAATTTTTTCATGGCCAAGCCCATAGTTAATATGCTGATTAATTTTTAGCCATTGGGTGGTGATAATTACTTTTTCAAAACCCAGTTTTTCATAAAATTCAGTCTCATCTGCAACTAAAAACAAAAAATCAACTTTTTGGCTATTGGCTCGTGCTGTGCTTTCCATCTCTAGCATTAGTTGTTTTGCTATACCTTGCTTTCTATATTTTAAATGAACACATAAGTCTATTACTCCAAAAATGTTAACTGCTTCACCATTTAAATTCATGGCTCTAAAATCAATACCCAACTGCCCAATTACTTGTCCATTTTCTATGGCAATAATTCTATAATGAGGCAATTGCTTAAAGTAGTCTCTTCTTGCATATTCGGTTTCAGGGAAACTTGCAATTAGTAACTCATTTAATTGTTTAGATGTTTCTACAGAAATTTCATATTCATTAACTAGTTCGTATTTCATTTGAAGTCATTTGAATCGCTAATATCATAAATTAACAACACTGTCTTTTGCACCTTACATTGCTATTGCTATATTTATCCAATGGCAAAAACTAAAGTGGCTATTATAGGTTCGGGCAACATTGGTACCGATTTAATGATTAAAATATTAAGAGTTTCTAAATCTTTAGAAATGAGCGTAATGGTTGGTATCGATCCTGAAAGTGATGGATTAGCACGCGCTAATAGAATGGATGTTGCGACAACGCATAAAGGGGTAGATGGATTGATTGAAATGGATGAGTGGAAAGATATTAAGCTAGTATTTGATGCAACCTCTGCCAAAGCACATCATTATAATTGGGATAAAATAAAAGTGTTTCCAAACAAAAAAATAATCGATTTAACGCCTGCAGCTATCGGTCCGTATTTGGTGCCGCCAGTAAATTTTGAGTTTAACACGAACGAGCCAAACGTAAACATGGTTACCTGCGGTGGGCAAGCAACAATACCAATGGTTGCTGCTGTTAGTAAAGTGGCAAAAGTACATTATGGCGAAATAGTAGCATCAATAGCTAGTAAATCAGCTGGCCCGGGAACTAGGGCAAACATTGATGAGTTTACGGAAACTACTTCTGCAGCGATAGAAGCAGTAGGTGGAGCAGAAAAAGGAAAAGCAATTATTATTTTAAATCCTGCGGAACCGCCTTTGGTAATGCGTGACACGGTGTTTACCTTAAGTAAACAAGCTGATAAGGAAAAAATTAAAGAGAGCATTCACAACATGGTTGCAGAGGTACAAAAATATGTACCGGGTTATCAATTACACCAAGAAGTGCAGTTTGATGATATTCCTGAAAGTGAGCCCGTTTACATTGAAGGTTTAGGTTTTAGACATGGATTAAAAACTTCCGTATTCTTAAAAGTAGTTGGTGCTGGCCATTACTTACCCGAGTATGCTGGCAATTTGGATATTATGACGAGTGCTGCTATGGCCACAGGGGAGAAACTTATTGAAGATTAAGCATAAGTTTAAGACTAAGATTAGAAACAAGATTAGGTTTAAAAAGAAAAACATAAATGCAAGAAAAGAAATTTGATTTAGAAGATAGATTTGTGAAATATGCAGGGGATAATTGCCTGTTGACATATCAGTTCCCTAAAACAAATGCTGGTAACTACTATGGAAATCAGCTATTAAGATCTACTGGAAGTTCAGCATTAAATTTTGGGGAGGCAATTGGTGCAACTACTGCAAAAGATAAGATGTTTAAGTTTGGATTGGTATTGAAAGAACTGCGGGAAACTAAAATGAATCTTAGAATAGTAAAATACATTAAAATTGGTGAAGCGAAAGTTGTTACGACCTTGATGAATGAAACTGAAGAATTAATAGCAATAACAACTTCAATTAGAAATAAATTGAAGGATAAGTAAATTGCAGTACTAGCTTTGGATCACAATAATTTTTAACCTAAACTTAGTCTTAAACTTAAACTTACATTATGTATATACAAGACGTAACGCTCCGAGATGGCATGCATGCCATTAAACACCAATATGGAAAGGAAAAACTGGCGGAAATTGCTGTGGCATTAGATAAGGCAGGTGTTGATGCTATTGAAGTAGCCCATGGAGATGGTTTAGCTGGTGGAAGTTTTAACTATGGTTTTGGAGCGCATAGCGATTGGGATTGGCTAGAAGGTTTGGATGAAAAGTTGAATCATGCCATACTTACTACATTAATTCTACCCGGTATTGCCACCATTGATGATTTAAAGAAGGCATCAGATTTAGGAGTGAAATCCGTACGAATTGCAACGCATTGCACAGAAGCAGATATTGCTCCACAGCACATTGAGGCTGCTAAAAAGTTGGGTATGGATGTAGGCGGATTTTTAATGATGGCGCATATGAACGAACCTAAACAGCTTGCAGAACAAGCTAAGTTAATGGAAAGTGCGGGTGCCGATTGCGTTTATGTAACCGATAGCGCGGGTGCCTTATTAATGGATGATGTAGCTGACAGAATTAAAGCATTTAAAGATGTATTGGATGATAAAACGGAGATAGGGATTCACTGTCATCATAATTTAAGCCTAGGTGTTGCAAATACTATTGTGGCAATGCAACATGGAGCTACTAGGTTAGATGCTTCATTGGCAGGCATGGGCGCAGGTGCGGGTAATTGTCCTTTAGAAGTTTTGGTAGCTGTGCTTAGCAAAATGAATGTAAAACACAATAGCGATTTATATCAATTGATGGATGCTGCTGATGATTTAATAAGACCACTGCAAACAAGACCAGTAAGGGTAGATCGCGAAACATTAAGTTTGGGATACGCAGGTGTTTATTCTTCTTTCTTATTGCACTCAGAAAGAGCCGCTGAAAAGTACGGCTTAGATACACGAGAAATATTGTTAGAGCTAGGCAAACGCAAAATGGTAGGCGGCCAAGAAGACATGATTGTTGATGTGGCCCTAGATATGCTAAAGATTAAAAATGAACAGGTTAGTTAATTGGTCATAAAAATCAATCAATTCATCCAAAAACTATAAAGATATATAGTTGGCAAGTTACCTTTGAGGCAAATCTCAAAAATGAAATCAGTTTTTTTAGCAGCTGTATCCGTATTGTTAATGTCTCAAAGCGTATTTGCACAAACCTCCACCATTAGGGGAAATGTAGTAGACCAAAGCGGCGAATCGATTCTGTTTGCAACAGTCGCGTTATTCAGTGTTTCCGATTCTTCATTGGTAAAAGGTGCAGTAACTGATGCTTCTGGTAATTTCGAAATTCCTCAAGTGAAGGCGGGCGCATACTGGCTTAACGTAAAATTTGTTGGTTACCCTAGCTATGTTTCAGAAGCAATAAATGTTAATGGGTCTGATAATGTTGAAGGCTTGAATATAAACATTGGTGAAAAATCGGTTGATTTGGAAGTTTTAGAAATTTCGGCAGCTCGCCCCTTAATTGAAGTTCAGCCAGATAAAACTGTGATGAATGTTGATGGGAGTATTAATGCAACAGGTAACAGTGCGCTAGAATTATTAAGAAAATCACCAGGTGTTGTTATAGATAACAATAACAATATAGCTTTAAGTGGTAAATCTGGTGTGCAAGTATTAATCAATGGAAAATCTACCTATTTAAGCGCTGAAGATTTAGCTACACGTTTAGAGTCAATGAAATCGGAAGAGATTGATGCAATAGAGATTATAACCGAGCCGTCTGCCAGATATGATGCAGAGGGCAATGGTGGTGTGATAAATATTAGGCTTAAAAAAGACATGAGCTTGGGAGCTAACGCCAATATTAACTTAGGTTATGCTTATGGTAAAAATAGCCGCTATAATGGTGGTGTTAATGCAAACTTTAGAAAAGCAAAGTACAATGTATTTGGCAGTTACAACTATAGTGATGGCTGGAGACAGAATGGTCTAAATTTCACCCGTTTTCAAAATGACATTAAGTACATTTCTGAATCAGTTACTGAAAGAAAAAACCCAACGCACAATGCCAGACTAGGAGCTGATTACTTTATAAACAAGAACCATACAATAGGTTTTTTGGTTGACGGTTACACTTACAACAGAAAGTCATTTACCAATACTGATGTTAAAATTTTTGAACAAAGCAGTGGACCTTTAAGCACCGTTTTGCTCTCAGAGAGCAATGATAAAGGAGATAGACAAAACTTTAACAGCAATATCAATTATCAATTTACGGGCACAAAAAATCGTAAGTTAAATATCGATTTAGATTATGGCGTATTTGACCATGAAAATAGTGGTCGTCAGCCAAACACTTATACTGATGCAGATGGCATAACAATTTTATCGCAAAATCAGTTTGAAACGGATGATGCCACCAATATTAAAATTAAAACTGCAAGATTAGATTATGAAGTGGATGCCATGGATGGCAGAGTAGAAATTGGTTTAAAAACTTCTAATGTTAGAACGGACAATGACTATGACTTTTATGAAAATATTAGTAATCAGTTAATCTTAGATAGCAACAGAACCAATCAATTTGTATTTACAGAAAACATAAATGCAGTTTATGTAAGTTATAAAAGACCGCTAACTAAAAAGCTTAAACTATCTACCGGTATGCGAGCTGAACATACCGTTTCGACTGGCAACCTAAACTCATTGGTAGATGTCGAAAATAAAGATGTTCGTAGAGATTACATTGATTTCTTTCCTAGCGTAGGGTTGAGCTACCAATACAATATGAAAAATCAGTTTAGGGTTAATTATAATCGCAGAATTAAAAGACCTAGCTACCAAGATTTGAATCCTTTTGAGTACAAGCTGAGCGAAATTTCATTTAGAAGAGGTAATCCATTTGTTAGACCTCAATACTCTAGCAACTTTAGCGTAGCACATACCTATAACTACTCAATGACTACTACTTTGAGTTATGCATACACGAAAGATTACTACACCAATTTATCCGATACATTAGGAGAAAATAAAGGTTTTTTGTGGCCAGTTAATTTAGATAATCAGCAAGTTTTAAATTTAGGATTGAGTGTGCCGTTTTCTCCAAAAAATTGGTGGAATACATACACGACCATAAACGGAACAGCTAAAAGAAATTATGCCGATTTTGGAGAAGGACGAGAAATTGATTTAACAGTTTACGCTGCTTCCTTTTATCATCAATCTACTTTTATAGTAGGTAAGGGATGGTCATTTGAAGTATCTGGGTGGGGCAGTTCACCATCAGTTTGGGGAGCGTTGTTTGAAACAGAGGCCAACTTTAGTATTGATACTGGGGTAAAGAAAAAGCTATTTAATAATAGAGCTACTTTAAAGGTTGCGTTTTCCGATATATTTAACACGGCACCTTGGAGAGCAACGCAAGAGTTTGCTGGATTTCAAGTATTTGCAAATGGTGATTATGAAAGCCAACAATTGCGAGTAAACTTCTCTTACGCATTAGGTAACGATAAAGTGAAAAAATCGAGAAACAGAAAAAC
>Ga0114956_1000251_pt1 | contig 35936 bp, 30 predicted proteins | sample MaitaG_FD_87304 | JGI IMG/M metagenome (GOLD analysis project Ga0114956, IMG submission 87304) | Marine algal microbial communities from Maine, USA - Maine_Asex2 metaG | ecosystem: Host-associated > Algae > Red algae > Unclassified | place: Maine, USA | collected 2015-01-05 | reverse complement strand
CTACCGCTGCAATGGAGCTTCGCCGAGGAATCGGCGGCAAAGAACGGCGTAACCATGGACCGCAGCAACTGGCGGGTACTCATGAACTGGCATATCGCCGAGACCAAGGAGCAGGCCGAAGCCGAAGCAATCGACGGCCTTCATCACTGGCACAACGAGTACACCGTGGCGACGCTGCAACGCCCCGGCGCTCCATCCTTTGATAGTCCCCGCCAGACGCTCGATGAATTGACCGGAGCAGGAGCGGTGATCGTGGGTACCCCCGACGACCTGATCCGTGAGATCCGCGCCATGTACGAACTGGCCGGTGGTTTCGGCACGGTGATCGGGTTCGTGAACGACTTCGCCAGCAAAGATGCCACCTCTCGCAGCTGGGATCTGGTCGCTCGCTACGTGATCCCCGAGATCAACGGAATGCTCAACGACTACCGCGAGAGCAACGCCTACGTGAAAGAGAACCGCGAGTACTTCGACCGCGCTGGCCAAGCGATCCTGGCCAAGATCAACGAGAACGAACGCGCTGCCGAAGCGCTACACGAAGCGGAAACCAGCGCCTCGGCAATCTCCGCGCATTCGGACCACACCTCCAGCGCCGCCAAAAAGAAGCTGGCAGCTAAGAAGGCGGCCGCTAGGAAACAGCCGGCGGCTAAAAAGTAGACAGCGGCCAACAAGACCACCACGAGAAAGCGTGGTTGAACCAACACGGATCAATGGTCAGCCGTTGTCGAGCTCTCACCGGCTGCTGGTTACGGGTTACAGGCTCTGTACTGGGAGCGCGTTTCCCGTAGCCTCAACCAGTGCTACGAGGTTTGAGGATGATGCATGTTGAGTGAAGATCGGGCCACTGCGTTCGTACGAAGGACCGACGCATCGCTACGCGACCTTGACCGCTCCGAGGAGCTCTGGACGGCATCGATCCGGTCGAGTACCGAGGAGATTCGGCTGCACGGGCTACCGCTTGGGTTGGATAACACAATCAGAAGAGTCAGTGGCCCCTTTGAAGCGTGGGCCAATTTGGATCCTTCGCAGGTCGAGGAAGTCCGAGAACGTGGGCCCATAAACCTGATGTGGGTAATAAGTGCGCACCCGTCGGGTCGAGTGCGAGAAGCCTTTGTTCACCAGACCGCGCACCTTGAGAGCGACCGCATACTTCCCCATCTTGCAAACCGCTCGATCGACTTCGTGCCCCAGATCCGCGAGCTCGCCGCACCGTTGGTCCTCGCTCGGCTCAACGAAACACTCGTTGAATACTCCGGACCAGACCGCCCCCCGGCGTTACCTACGCCGGTGCACATCGCCGTGACCAAGCTCCTCGTTCCGAGAACCGCGGTGGTTAGTCCGCCGTTGCTGAACGGGTGCATCGACCTTGCCACCGCTGCGGCCATGCCCCTACCCCGGAGTTTTCGCGGTGGAGGTATGGCAAAGATGCTCCATCGCTGCAATCAAACGTTGGATGGAGCGTCAGATCCCGAGATCAGTGCTGCCATCGAAGCTCTTGTTAGCTACTTCGGCCAGGCACCCCCGGCCTGATCAGATCGGCCTAGACCGAGCTCGCCAACCATCGATTTGAGGGTGACACGGTCGGAGCGACCCTGAGATCCGAGCGGCCTGGGAGCCATCAAGCCGCGCTAGGAGTCGACCAAAGGATTCACCCACGAAAAGTCACGGTCGAGCGGGTAAACGGGCCGAGGAAGTCGCTCAAATGGCATCCGGCTAAGCATCGGAGACGTCCGGCCTGGCGTATCAACAAAGAGCATGTTTTCGCGGGAAACGAACTCGTCGTAGGCTGGCGGGAAAGAGCTACGGACCTTGACCACGATCGTACGCATGGCGCCAAGGTCCACGCCTAGGGCTTCGCTGTAGATGGGGTCGTTCCCGACAGCGGCGCGAGTGGTGACAACGACTTGAATCCCGTCGAGCTCGATCAGGGCCATTGATCCTGCATACAGGCTCTTGCCAGCGACGATGCCGCGACGACCGACGAGATGACCGTCGTGCAGGGCCAGCACGCGAGCGTTCGCTCGGTAGGTCGTGTCACCGTTGCGATCCCAGTCGTCGCCAGTGAACACCGCCTCAAGCTGGTTTCCGATGCCCGCCGCTTGGGCCGCCTCAACGAGTCGGCGATCTCGGAAATTGACTATCAAGACTCCGGTTGCCTTTGCCTGATGAAGACCCTCAAGCATCCAGAGCGTGTTCACCGGACCTCCAGCGCCACAGTTGTCGCCGAGATCTGAGAAGACCATCGGAGGTAGCCCTGCATCTTGTCCAGCGGCAACCGCTCGTTCGACCGCATCGTCCATCGATGTTGGCTCACAAACGAAGCGTTCTCGGTTCTCCCAGGCCGTGTCGGCGAGATCTTTCGCCAGCTTGCGAGCTGAAGCATCACCGTTTCGGCCGGTGACGATGATGGTTAGGCCGTTCTTCGAGGTGTCTGAGAACGCAAAGCCACCCAGTATTGAGACGTTGGCGATGTCGTCGGTCATGCCCCGTTGCCCCGCTATCACCAGCTCGGCAAATGGACCCTCATCGGTGAACAGCGACACGTTTGGTGGCACGATTGGCAGGCGGACAGAGGCTCTGCTCGGCTTCATCCCCTGCCACACCTCGTGCAACAGATCGGCAGCCTCCTCGCCGCGCTCGAGCTGATCGACATGAGGATCGGTGCGGTACGCCACCGCGATGTCAACTGAGTCGACCATGAGATCGGAAACGTTGCCGTGCGGATCCAACGTCACTGCGATCGGCACGTCGGGTCCAACGGCTTGGCGGACCGCAGCGAAGAAGACACCGTCACCATCTTCCTCTTGGGTCGTGACCATCGCTCCGTGGTTGCAGATGTACACACCATCGAGCGACCCAGCGGCTGCCAAGCCCGCTTTGGTCCTGTCCACTGTGGCCTGGAAAAAGTCATGCTCAGCCGCTCCTCCGCCACTCATCGTGTAAAGGATCGGCACTGCCTCCCAGTCTCCAAGCTGGTCCATCCTCGAGTAGAACCCAACCACTTCGCCCATCACTCTCGGGTGCTCGGCTCGAGCGTCATCGTCAAGCTCACTGCCTTCGAGATAGAGCGCGCCACGAAAGCTCCGTTCGGGCACCGGACGCGCAAAGGCGTTGCTCTCCAAAAACATCCCGACCACGGCAACTCGGCGATTCGTCACCCGACCATCTTCGCAGATCAGATACGACGCCTGAGAAACCATGAAGCGCCCCGCCTTGAGGTAGCGAAGCTCCATTGTCTGTAGAGCATGGAAGCTCGATCCGTTGTTCTCTATGATCACCGGAGATTCCAGGAACCCTGACCCAAGATTCGAAGGACAGATGCAACCGCCGAACATCCTGCTCATCCAGGCAGACCAGATGGCAGCGCAAGCGTTGCCCATGTACGGACACAGCGTCGTCAAGGCACCACATCTCGAGCGCCTCGCCGCTCGCGGGACCACTTTTGAGAACGCCTATTGCAACAACCCAGTCTGTGCTCCGTCGCGGTTCTCAATGATGTCTGGGCAGCTTGCGTCGAAAATCGGGGCCTACGACAATGCGGCAGAGTTCCCGGCGTCGATCCCGACGTTCGCTCACTATCTCCGCGACCTTGGATACAAGACCTGTCTGAGTGGCAAGATGCACTTTGTCGGGCCCGATCAACTTCACGGGTTCGAGGAACGCCTAACGACCGATATCTATCCGTCGGACTTCGGTTGGACCCCCGATTGGACGCAACAAGATCCACCGGTGGCTCCGTCGGTGATGAGTATGCGAGGTGTCGTCGAGGCCGGTGTTTGCGAGCGATCCCTGCAGCTGGATTACGACGAAGAAGTTGCGTTTGCTTCGGTCAAGAAGATCTACGACTACGCCCGCGACGCCGATGACCGGCCGTTCTTCCTGACCACGTCTTTCACCCACCCCCACAATCCGTTCACGATCACCCAGGAATATTGGGACCGTTACGACCATGACGAGATTGATATGCCGTCGGTCCCGTTTATCCCTTACGGAGAACGCGACGCTTGGAGTCAGCGGTATTACACGCTCATCCGCCAAGACGAACACGAGGTTACGGATGAAGCGATTCGGATCGCCCGTCACGCGTACTACGGCATGATCAGCTATGTCGATGACCAGGTTGGCAAACTGATTGCTGCGCTCGAGGCCACCGACCTAATCGACAACACCCTGATCATATTCACTGCTGACCACGGCGACATGATGGGCGAACGTGGCATGTGGTACAAGTTCAACCCATTTGAGTGGTCCGTGCGGGTCCCACTATTGGTTGCGACACCGAGCGGCACCCAAGGCAACCGGGTAGCGCGCGGTGTGTCGCTGGTCGACCTCTTGCCCACACTTGTTGACCTCGCGACTGCGAGCGATCCACCGGAAATGATCGATCCGATCGACGGGCACAGTTTGGTCGATCTGCTACACAGCAGCGAGCCCGATCGACCAGATGAGGTCATGATCGAGTTCATGGGCGAGGGTGTGTACTCCCCTTGTCTCATCCTGCGCCAAGACGGCTTCAAGTACATCTATTGCGAAGACGACCCCGGCATGTTGTTCGACTTGAACAAGGACCCTCAGGAGTTGCGGAATCTTTGCGGGGACCCGGATTTCTTGCAGCGAGAGACCGAGATGCTTGCCATGATCCTCAATCGATGGGACCCGACAGCTATCAAGCAGGACGTTCTTCAAAGCCAACGCCGTCGCAGATACCTGCAGTCCGTGCTTCTTAAGGGCGACCGCTCCCCATGGGACTACCAGCCATATCGGGATGCGTCTCGCGAGTTCGTGCGCAGCGTCAAAGACTCCAACACGACGATGACCAAAGGCCTGGCAAGGTTTCCCTACATGGAACCGGTTCCACCCGATACTCCCCGAGCAGACGACGTCGGCAGCTGACAGATCGCGCCGCACAATCAGACCACGTAGGACTCGCCAGTCAGGACAGTCAAACAAGTGCTGCCGTCCGGCGCAGCGGCAAGGGCGAGAGGTCTTGAGTTTGACAACTATCAAGAGAAAGTGCACCTGATGAGACAGTTCTCAAACCCTCGATGAAGAGTCAAGGCAACGCGCCAAACGAGTCAACCGTTGATGATCTGACCGGTCGGTGTATCAACCACCACTTCACGGCGCAAAAGGTCTGCCCGCCCATCGTCAAGTCGGTGGCGGGCGCGGTGGCACGGTGCGCAGCGGGGTTCGAGTTCATCGGTGACGGTTCGCAGGGTCTGGCGGTACGGCGGGTTGTGGTCGAGTTCGAGTAGCTCGGGGCTCTGGCAGTCGACACACTCGTGGCCGTGGGTTTCCATCACCACACGTTTCTGGCGGGTTGTCGGGTGGCGCCGTCGGCTCGAGGCGTTGACCGGTCGACGCTCGGCGTCGTGGATCAGCAGCCGCATGAACGACTGGTCGAGCTGGCGCAGCACGGCGTGATTGGTCGTCGGGGTCCCATCGTCGAACGTGGTGCCGTCGCCTCGCACGTGCACGACGACTTCGGTGGTCAGCTCCACACTGAGGCCGAGGAACAGGGCTAGGAATGCATCCGAGCGTTGCCGGGCCATTGAAGGGATAGTCCAGTCGTCCTGATCTGCTGGTTGCCATCGTTGTCGCAACTCCCGCAGGGTTCGTTGCAGATCGTTCGATGCCGCCATTGGTGATCGCTCGCTGCTGGCGGGCTCGCCGGATGCGCCCGCGGGCGGATCTTGGCCACTCACCGTGAGATCTTCCACCACGCTCTGTTGATCAAACGTGTCCGCGGACGCGTCTTCCACAGGGTCTGCTGGCGTCTGCGCGATACGGCGCACCAACTCATTGACCGCCGCGACAACGGGCTTGGCAACCGACGGCGGCAGAGCAACGCGGATGATGGTCATACCATCACCATCGGTCCATGTCGTCAACGACCGCTCCTCATGCAGACGCACGTCGCGTTCCTCGTCGGTCTCGCCTTCTTCGGCCAGCACCCTTGCGATCGCTGCGGTCAACCGGTTGGCCGAACGCTCCCGAGCCAGCTCCAACAGCCGATCCTCGTTGTCCTCATCAGCCCAGCGGGTGAGGACGCGGACCTTCGCATAGGAGATGTCCTGCGCGCCGAAAGCCGCATCGACCAGAGGCAGGTACCGCAACGAGTGCCCCACCCGGATCCACTCCCGCGCCGTCGACGACTGGATCTGGAGCTGGTCGGCAATCCAGTGTGACGCGCTCTTGCAGCCCAGCCGGTACCACTCCATCTCCTCGTCGAACCGAGCCGAGAGATGCACGAGCCGATGCTGGCGGGCGGCGATTTCCCGGCCGAGGGCAAGCAACTCGTTCCCTGTCGATCGCCTCTGATTGGTTGTAGTGGTGGGTGCTGGCCTAGTAGCAGTCAGAGACATGTCGGTTCCTCGCGTGAAGGCCCCACAACACGGAGAGCCTGGAAATGAGAGGACCGCCAGAACTCAGGTGGGCAATCGAGCACCACCAGCCATGGCGCACCACAACCGGTAGCAACCATTCTACCGATACCCTGTGACACCGAATTCGGGGCGTCGCGAGCTGTTCGATGACGAGGGCCTCTCCGAAGATGCCCAGGACGCACTGGCCCAATCCCAATTTGGCTTGCCGGCATGGACATCACTTGCTGTCGGTATTGCCCGCGATGCAGAGCGACAGGTGGGGCTTGTTGTGATGTCCCATCTCAGCGATGCGGATGCAGCTAACAGCGCTGCTCGCTTTGAAGCGATGATTGTCGCCGGGATGGACCACGCCGGGAACCCGTGGTCTGACAGCTACCAGTTGCGTGCGATACGCAGCGATGGCCCACTCATGATCGCTGAGCTGGAGGTCGTCGACCAGACGAATCCGCTGTTCTCGCTGGCACAGCAACTCTTGGCGCGTGGGAGCCTCTATGCAGTCGCTGATGACCAAGTCGACGAGTAGCCATCGAGACGCCCAGCACTTCTGAAACGAGTCCATGCGACACCATCAACTTGACGCAACGTCAAGAGAAGTGCCCGGGACGGGACTTGAACCCGTACGAGGGTTTCCCCTCCGGGGGGTTTAAGCCCCCTGCGTCTGCCGATTCCGCCACCCGGGCGATCACGTTGATGCTAGGCCGTGAACGATTCCCTGCCCCGGCGAAGTACCAGTTTAGGCTGCAGCGGTAGATCGCTCGCTGAACGTCTCCCAGAGATCATCTCGGGCTCGGGACACCTCGGCGCCCTCGAGATCATTGATATGCAGAACACCATCAATCATGTCGGCCAACACCGCGTTCCAGGGTCTATTGCGAAACAAGATGGCAATGACCGCCTGACCGTCGGGGCGATACCGAATCGTGCGGCTCACCCCAAGGATTCGGGGTGGCGATTTGAATACGGGAGTTGTGAGCCCGAGCGATCTAGCACTGCTAGACAACGACCTTGCTGCTTCTCCGAATTGGACTGACTGTGACTCCACCACGAAATTAGTATCGCGCTGGGGTGTGACAGTGCCGACCGACAGGCGGAATTCGGGGCCTGGCCCAGAGTTCCCGTGGGTGGTTAGCGCTTATTTTGCTGGTCACGTTGACGGGCGAGCGTGCGAGCCTGGCTCTTCCAGTTATCGCGTTCGATGCGACCGCTAAAGGTCCCGAGCTTCTCATCAATTCGTGCAATATCGGCCTTGGTGAACGCCGCTACCTGTTCAAAGGTGTAGATGTCTTGGCGGTTCAGTAAGCGCTCTAGCTTTGGGCCAACTCCGCTAATGAGTTTCAGGTCGTCGCGTCGACGAGCAGCGCCGCGACTCGGCCGCTTGGCCGTTGCTTTCTTTGCAGTCGCCTTCTTGGCTGCAGTCGCCTTCTTGGCTACAGGCGCTGCCTTCTCGGCGGCACGCTCGGCCTGGCGGGCTCGGGCTGTTGCCTCGCGAGCTGCCAACTTGGCGGCGGCCTCAGACTGGGAAAGCTTGGTACTGCGCTCAACCGCACGCTCCGCAGCACGAGCTTGAGATACCGCAGTCCGCTCCGCATCGGCGACTTGTTTCTGGGCCGCTTTGACCTGGTCAGCAGCCGCTTTCTCCGCTGCTTTGACTCGGCGACTTGCGGACTGTGAGGCTTGCTTTGCGACCTTGGCCTGCTCGACCGCCGCCGCTTCTGCTTCCCTCGCCTGGGCGGCGATGCCTTTGGCCGCCGTTGCCGCAGCTGCGTTCTTGTCTGCGGCCTTCTGAGTGTCTATCACGGAACGTTCGGCGGCCCGAATACGCTGAAGAGCGTCTTTCTCGACCTGTTCGGCCTGGGCTACCGCCGCGGCCTGAGCATCGACGGCGACGCGTCGAGCCTGGACGGCCTCGTTCAGCTCTTGCTGAGTCGCAGCCAATCGCTCAGTGGCCGACGCAAGGTCCGCGGCAATCTGCAGGCTCTCACCCGCGACCGACCGGGCATACTCGGCATCTTCCTCGGCCACTGCCTGGGCCTGTTGAGCCCGAGACACATTGAGGCGAGACGTAACAAGCGCAGATTCCGCTTCCTCAGCACGCAGGCGAGTAGAAGTGAGCTCACGTCGAACATCATCGAGATTGACGCGGATCGTTTGCAGCTCGACCTGCTGCTCGCGCAGCGAAGCGTTCTCTCGCTGCAACGCAGCCGCGCTCTCGGCATCGGCTCGCAAGCCAGTCACTTGAGCACGCAGCGCCGCCATACGGTCAAGATCGGTACGAGCCGCCGCGAGCTCTTGTCGCAGTGACTCGGCGTCGGCTGCTTCGTCGGCGCGGTCAGCCGCAAGCGCCTGGGCGGCTTCGACTTCGGCGCGGGCAGAAGCCGCCGATTGCTCGGCAACAGTCGCTCGTTCGATCGCGCCGTTGTACTCGGCCTTGAGCAGGCCAAGCTGCTCCTCAAGAGCTTGCACTTCTTGGTTAGCTGCCGCGGCAGCGCTGACTTCGTTGGCCCGCTCCGCATCGGCAACCTGTTGCTCAAATGCCGAAGCCCGACTTTGCGCCTCAGCGACCTGAGCTGCGAGTTCGGTCGCACGGCTCTGCGACTGCGCTATCTGCCCTTCGAGGTCAGCCGCACGGCTCTGGGACTGTGCAATCTGAGCCTCGAGATCCACGACTTGGGCCTGAGCGGCAACGGCCGCGACCTCTGCTTCGGAAGCCCGGCGCTCTGCATCGCTTACCTCCGTAGCCGCACTCTGTGATGCACCCCTGGCAGTTTGGGAATCGGTCGCAGCTCTGTCTAACTGAGCCTGCACGGAACGAAACTCGGTCTCGAGCGCAGCGGCTCGCTGTTCAGCAGCTATCGCAGCATTCTGAGAACGTTCGAGGTCTGCTGTCATACGCTGGGCCTGGCTATCGGCCTCGATCAGCCGCGCTTCGAGCTCGTCGACGCGCTCTACAGCTTGTTGGGCGTCGAGCAGCTTCTGTTCTAGGTCAGGCACGCGAGCAGCGAGTTTGCGCAGCTCTGCCGCCTCGGCCTCGAGGTCCGCCAAACGGCTGGCATCGGCACGCAATGTGAGAACTTCGGATTGGAAGGCAGCGGCCGATTCCGTGGTGGCCTGGGCGCTGGCGAGTTCTTGTTCGAGCTCGTTGATGCGGCGCAGCAACTCGACCGGATCGGTTCCGGCGTCAATATTGGCGACCGTCTGGTCAAGCTTGACCGCTTCGGCCTGGACCGTCGTGAGTTCGACTTCGAGTTCGTCGATGCGACGCTGCGCTGCTGATGGGAGCTCTGTTTGTGGTGTTTGCCGCGCCCCGCCGAGTTCAGTTTCGATCTCGACCGCTCGGGCGTTGGTTGACTCGAGTCGGGCCCGAAAGCCCGCTGCTTCGCTGCGAGCGACCTCGAGTTCGTGCTGGTTCTCTGCAGCCAGGCGTCGGGCTGCGTCGAGCAGTTCTTCTTGTTCGACTGCGGAACGGCGAGCAGCTTCGAGTTCGGCCTCGATCTCGTGGACCCGCTCCGCATCTGCCTGCAAATCAGCCACGCGGCCTTGTAGCGCCGCCAGCTCGGCCGCCGATTCGGTGCGAGCGGTATCGAGTTCTCGCTCGAGCTGCACAAGCGAAGCGCCGCTGCCGTCGACCGGAGACGAAGCTTCGACTTGGACATCTCGTTCTGCTCGCAGTGAATGGAGTTGCGCTTCGAGGCCGGCCACACGCCCGGCTTCGACTTCCAGGTCAGCAAGCCGGCCCTCGACAACCGAAGTTTCGCCGAGTCGGCTCCGGAGCTGTCCGACCTCGGACTCAAGCTCGACAATACGAGCAGACGACGCCGACGTCATAGCGGCTTCGGCATCTGCATTTGCAAGAGTGAGTTCCTCGATTCGGGCTTCGAGATCGGAAACGCGGTTGGCCTCTTGTTGGGTCGCTGCCAATCGGGCAAGTAGGTCCTCGACCTCTTCTGATGTCTGGCCGCTCGACGGCTGTGCGACCTCGGCCGAGTAGGCAGCCGACCCCTCAACGGTGACATCTTCCAAGACGAGGTCGTCGCTGCCGAAGTCGACCTCGTAGGTCCCGCTGTCGATAACGGCTTGGACATCTGCACCATCGGGCAGGTCGACAAGTGCCGGGAGGGCGATATCGGGTGTAGCGAATTTGCCGACAACCGCGCCCGGCACGTCGATCTGTGGAATTTCGATCTGCGTCGTGTCGGTGCTCACATCGTCGCCAGAAGCCTCGAGTGTGTCCAACCGAACCGTTTGCGGAACGCCTGCGTCGAAACTGGCATCGGGTGTGATCACCGCTGTGGATGCAGCCGTGGCTTCGAGACCTCGGACCGAGGCCTCAAGTTCCGTTACTTGGCGAGTACGAGCGTCGAGGTCCGCCGTAAGTTGCATGCGTTCGTTGTCGAAGGACTTGCGGTCTGCGTCGGCCTGCTTGAGTTGTATCTGCGCGATTTCCCAATCGCTCCTGCTTATCTCGGCCCGGCCCCGGGTGAGTAGCCACATCAGCAACATGCCGAGGAGGAAAGCAATGATGATCCATCCCAGGATCTCTACGACGGTATACATGATCAGTTCCCCTCAACGACGAAGACAACCCGCCGGTTGTCGGCTCGTCCTTGCTCGGTGTTGTTATCGGCAATAGGAGCCGAAGCCCCATAGCCACGAGGCACCAGCAGGGCTGGATCCACGCCTCGATCAATCAAATAGTCTGCAACTGCCTCGGCGCGGCCTTGGCTTAGGAAAAAGTTTGCGTCGGGATCACCCACGTTGTCGGTGTGAACCTGGATCTCGACCGGACCGCCGGTCTGGCCCCGGAGTTGGGTTGCGACGTCGTCAAGAACTACCTCATCTCCAGCAGTGAGGCGAGCGAGTTCTGGAGCGAACGCGACCTGGGATACATCGAGGCCATCGACGACCTCGCCCAGCGTGAGCGCAGCTGGCTCCGGAGTCGACGCTGGTGTGGGCACCAGCTCTTCAGTGGGTGTGGGGGCGGCGCCCGGAACTTGTTCCTCGAGCACCGCATCGGCCGTTGCTCCGTCCAGTAACTCCACGGAACGCACGCCATCGATCGCACGTAGCTGTCCAAGCACACCCTCGCGGTCGAATGCCGCGTCGAGTTGCTCAGGGAGTTCGACACGCAGCGTGCGTCCGTCGGCGTTGACCGCTGCGTCGGGGATGGAAACGATTGCTCGGGCTTGACTCTCAAGGCTGGACTCGATGCCGTTGAGACCGGCGAATGGACCTGAGGTGTTGAGCACCAGAGCCAGCACACAAATCGTGATGAGCCCAGCAATGCACAAGAACACACCGAGGCGTCGAGGCGTACTCATGGGGCTCCTTCAGACGTTAAGGGCAGGGATCGTTTCGTGGCGAACCACTGGCTGGTCACGATGCCCAAGACTACTCCGCCTAGAGTCCGATAAGTGAGCGAAGTAACACCACGAGCGGTTCCGGCGCTGAACGAGGCACAAGAGCGGGTCGTTCAGGAGTTGGGAGCAACGACCCAGGACCGCCCCGTATTTCCCGATGGCCTTGCCGCTGGTCTGAGGGAGCGTCTCACCGAAGGCTTGCGGCCTATAGCCGACAGCCTCGAAGACGGCGACAACGTATTTGTCAACAAGTTCCTTCTCAGCCAGGTCTTGAGCTGCGAAGTCCGTCATTTGCACGAGTTCCACAAAGAGTTCGCATGGAGCGTTCCGACCGCGCGGGGCACGATCGCCCACAAAGCAATCGAGCTCTCGGTGCACTGGCGGACCGTGCCGATTGCAAACGAACTCGTCGACCAAGCCATTGCCACCTTGAGCAACGATGGTTCTTCGATCTCGGAGTACCTGACCCACCAGCCCGAGGTCGACCGGGCCCAACTTCGTAGCGACGCAGCCAACGCCACGCAGGCGTTCCTCGACGGCTTTCCGCCGTTGCGCGCGAAACCGCAATGGCGGCCAGCGGTCGAAGTACGAGGTCGCTACGAAATCCACAATGGAAAGCTCATCATGCAGGGCAAGATCGACCTCAGCCTGGGGGGCCCGGCCGGCGACCGCAGCGGCCGGGTCTTCATCGACCTCAAGACCGGCCGCCGGAGCCGCACCCACGTCGACGATCTGCGCTACTACGCACTGATCGAGACCGTTCGCTATGGCACTCCCCCACGATCGCTCGCAAGCTACTACCTCGACGAATCCCGTCTGAGCGTCGAAACAGTGACTCAAGACATTCTGTGGAGCGCCGCTGACCGCCTCATCGCCGGTGTCGAACGCCACCAAACGTTGCTGAGCGGCGACGACTCGCCTCTCTATCGCCCGAGTTTGGCTTGCCAGTGGTGCCCCGTCTTGGGGTCCTGCGAAACTGGTCGCGGTTTTCTGGCCGCAACGAACGAAGATGAGCTTAACTTCTTGACCTAGTCACGCGGGCGAGCCAAGCCAGGTAGGAACAAGATCGCGTTGGCGTATCTCCCACTCCTCGCTGGTGATAGCAAACCGGATGTGGTCTTCCCAGGTGCCGTTGATCTGGAGATATCGCTCGGCGATCCCCTCGGAGCGAACGTCGAGCTTCTCGACGACCCGGCGGCTCGCCGTATTGCGAGGAATGATCGAAATCTGCAGCCGATGCAAGTTCAATTCATCGAAGCCAAATTGCATAAGTGCAACCAGTGCTTCGGGGGTGTAGCCGTTGCCGGCGTGCCGGTGATCTACCCAGTAGCCCACGTACGCATTCTGGTGTGCGCCCCGATGAATCGAGCTCAAGTTCATCTCACCGACGAAGTTGCCGTCGACGAATACCCCAAAACTGAAACCTGTGCCTGACTGGCGATCTCGCCTGCGAGCGTCGCACCGCACAAGAAATGCCGACCGGTCCCGAATCGGGTCGGGCGAATTCGCTGGCCGCAGCGGCTCCCACTTGAGCAGCCATCCCTCGTTCGCCAGACGAACTTCTTGCCACTGCGCAAAGTCTTCTTCGCGCAGGGGCCTCATCGTGATTCGTTTCCCAGTGAGCCATGGCGCTGGCTGCGGTGCGGGCGAACGCCGCCTCATTGCTGCACGCTTCTGGCTAACCCGTCCAGAATGTCTGACTCGCTGGCGACCAAGCTGTCGAGGTCGAAGTGACGCATAATGCGCACCAGAATGGCCATACCTCCAACGATCGTGTCAACTCGACCAGCCGGTAAGCCAGGGTTGAATGCCCGGTCTTCTCGGTTTTCGGTAGCGAGTGTGCGGAATACATCCTCGGCCGCTTCTCGGGTTAGCACGAAGTGGTGGATCTGATCACGGTCGTACTCGGGGATCCCAATCTCAACGGCCACGGCGGTAGCAATAGTGCCAGCTACGCCCACCACCGTCTTGGCGGTCCGGGCCTGGGGCAGCTCCCGATCGACATCGTCGAGCCACGCCCCAGCGTAGGTCACGCAGTTCGAGAGCTCCTCGGCCTTTGGCGGGTCGCTCTCTATGTATTTTTCGGTCAAACGAACCGAACCAATGTCTAAGGACACCGCAGCTTCAAACTCCGACCCGCCAAAGGAGAATTCTGTTGAGGCTCCGCCAATGTCGATCACCAAAAAGGGACCGTCGGCAGGATCGAGCTCACGAGTGGCACCCAGAAAGGTCATCTCTCCTTCGAGCTCTCCACTCAGCACCTCTGCTTGGGCACCAATAATTTCGGTTGCCCGAGCAATGAATTCAGCACCGTTCGACGCATCCCGAGCCGCCGCAGTGGCTGCCAAACGGACCCGCGCCGGACGGACACCATGCTCGTCGAGCACTTTGCGGTACCGGTCAAGAGCGCCATAGACCCGGGTGAGCGCGTCGGGTTGGAGTTGCCCAGTCCCATCCAGTCCTGCACCCAGCTTGGTGAGTTCCACGTGACGGACCCGGGACTGATCGCCCTGCATAATGAGCAGCCGGGTCGAATGTGACCCACAATCAATTGCTGCGTACGGCGCTTCGGTCATTGCTCTGAACCGGTCTGAGCGAGCTGCTCAGCTACCCAACGACCAACCGGGTCATTGCCGCCAGCCAGGAAGTATGCGTAGTGCGCGTGCAGGCATTTCACGCCGACCCGAGTGCCTCCTACGCCCGCGCTTGGGCGGTGCCCTTGGTAGTCATCAGGGATCAGCGAGTCTCGTTCGGCCCGATAGGCCTCGTGGGCGCCGATCAACTCCAAGGGATCCACTGCTGCCTCAGCTATCCCGACGGCACCCGAGGACTCGAGCCGACTCACAACCAGTCGGTCATGGGGCGACACGAGCCAGTACAGCGTTGGCATTGGTCTACCGGTTTGCAGAACCGGCGCGTTGCGAAGTACCCGAGGGGTGCCATCGTCGTGGCGCAGCGCAATTTCGAAAAATCCAAGAGGCTCTCGACCAAGTAAATCAGCGACCACGGCGCGATCAGAGTCGCTTACGGGCTCCCAGGTAGCTGGTCGAGGTACACCCAGGTGTTCGGGAGACGTAATTGTCAGCCCCGGCGAAACAGGCGGCGAAGTATGAGCAGCACTGCAGCAACACCGACAACCGGCAGCGCACGCTTGAATACCGGCGCACCAGCTGCATCGAGGAGGTCAACGGCTTCGACGTCGGGTGAATCAATTTTGCGCGGGCCATCGCTCGGGGCAGGATCAGTAGCCGCAGCAGATGCCGCAGGTGCTGCGGCTTCGGTTTCGGCGGCACCCGATGACTCTTCGGCGAGCAACTCTTGCAGATTCTCGGAGAATTGGCCCATGAGCTTGCCGCTCACATCGGCCATAACACCACGGCCGAACTGAGCGACCTTGCCGGTGATCGCAAGGTCGGTGTACACGTCGACTCGCGTGTTATTCGCGTCGATTTCATGCAGCGTGGCCGTGATAAGCGCACTGGCATTGCCGGCACCCCGGCTGTCGCGGCCGTCGCCCTTGATCACTACCTTGCCAGCGGCCTCGTCGCGCTCGATGACCGTTGCTTTGCCCTTGTATTGGGCGCTGACCGGTCCGACCTTGACCTTGACGTTGCCTTTGTACTCGTCGCCATTGATCTCTTCAAGCTGAGCACCGGGCAGGCACGGAGCGATGCGTTCGACATCATTCAGCACTCGCCATGCAGTGGCACGATCGGCCGCGACATCAAAGCTGTTGTTCAGGTCCATGAACCAAGTTCCCTTGTCAGTTGGTTGCGGCGTACTTGATCAAATTCGACAACCGTGTCGACATCTACCGCGCTTCCGGGGCAGGATACCTCAGCCACCAATTCAGGACGACTTCGCAGCAGTTGTCGAGCCCCCTCGTCGCCATCGAGTGGGAGCAGACCCCATACATCGGAGTGTAACCGCACCGGAGGTGTCGACTGTTTGTCGAACTTCGCGATCGCTATTGGACTGTCGCTGGCGGCAACAAGACGCCAGGCTTCGGGCGGCGCGAACGGTTGGTCGGCAAGCCCGACGACCATCGACTCATAGCCGGCCATAGCGGCATAGTGGACTGCAACCTGCAGAGATCGCGACTGGCCATCGGCCCAGTCGTGATTGTGCACGATCGAGACCGCATCGGGGACTAGCGCCGACACCGACACCGAACCCTCGATCACCAGCACCTCGACAAAGCCTGCGGCGAGTGCATGACTGGCAGCCCACCAAATCAGTGGCTTCTTGGCCAACTTCGATTCGAGTTTGTGCTCGGGAGCATTGAAACGGCTGCCTTGGCCTGCACCTAAGATCACCGCCAGAGTGTTCTCGTTTGGTCGAGGGGTTTCTTCGTCGACAGCTGGCTCGTCGGTCGTGTCGTCATACGCGTCGGTCACAGCCCGCCAGTGTGGCGCGAGATGAGCCAGGTACCTCGCGAATCCGCGTAGGGTGCTGATGTGGATGAACTCGTTGCCCCGACCGGTCTTGGCGTGAACATGATGCTGTGCGACGCCGCTCAAGCCGTTAACGGCAAATTGTTCATACTTGGCGGTGGCCTTTCGGTACTCGGTCCCAAGGCTCAGCCTTTGGCACTGGCCATCCATGTCACGGTGCCGTGGGATCGCGCCAACATTTCACACGAGTGGCGGCTCTCTCTCATCGACGAAGACGGTCGTCCAGTGACCATGGGCGAGAAGCCTGTCGCTGTCAACGGACGCTTCGAAGCAGGAAGGCCGGCTGGGTTACGAGCCGGCACACCGCTCGGTGTGCCGTTGGCCATCAACCTGACTGCTCTGCGGCTCAAACCCGGCATCGGCTACAGCTTCGTGTTTGAGATCGATGCACAGACGCAACCCGAGTGGCGGGCCCCGCTCTTTGTGCGGGCGCCCGTGCAGCAGTAGCTGGGCGCCGTGGCGGCCTAGCGCTCGTGAATTGGTCCCTCGGTGTCGCTTAAGGCGCTGACTTTGCGGCCAGAGCGCAACGCAATGATCTCGGCACAGATCGAAACAGCAGTCTCCTCGGGCGTTCGACCACCGATATCGATGCCAATAGGCGAACGCAAGCGGGCCAACCCGTCGTCGTCGACACCGGCTTCACGGAGTCGCTCGGTTCGGCCATCGTGGGTTTTGCGGCTACCCATCACCCCGATGTAACCGACCCGAGTTTCGAGCGATCGCACGACTGCAGGAACATCGAATTTGTTGTCGTGGGTCAGAATCGCCACCGCGTCGCGCGGCCCCAAATCGGCACCGAATTCATCGAACACCTCGTCGGGCCAACTGACCCTTAGCTCATCGGCCATCGGGAATCGTTTGCGGGTCGCGAAGACGGGGCGGGCGTCGGCAACAACAACTCGATACCCCAACAGTTTGGCTGCGCTTGCCAACGCAGCCGTAAAGTCCACCGCCCCAAAGATGAGCATGCGCGGCGGCGGCGCCTGCGACTCGATGAACACGGTGAGGTCGTTCTCGCGTTGTTGGCCTTGGGCTCCGTAACTGCGGACCCCGCTGCGGCCGACTTCGAGCTCAGCGAGTGCGTCTCGCTCGGCAACTCGATCGAGTTCGCCATGGCCGAGCGACCCAACGGCGGGTTTGCCCGGCTGTATGAGCATCTTGGCCCCAAGCCCCTGACCGGCGATCACAGTGAGCAGGCACACAGGCTCCGCACTGCGGATTGCGCTCACCCAAAGGTCGAAAATGGTGTCGGTCACCTTGTCCTAACTACCAGTCGAGAGGTTCGATGTACAAGTGAATCGTGCCACCGCACGTGAGCCCAACCGCAAAAGCCTCATCGTCGCTGTAACCGAACGTAACCATTCGGCGCTCGCCGCTGCCGATGATCTCGAGTGCCTCGACTACCACTGCGCCCTCGACGCATCCGCCAGAGACCGAACCAATTACTTCGCCGTCTTCGTTGACTGCCATTGCGGCGCCTGGGTCCCGAGGGCCCGAACCCTCGATATCTACCACGCGGGCAATCGCCACGTCTTTGCCCGCATCACGCCACGAAACGACTTCATCAAGAATGTCCTTCATGAGTAAAAGCTACCGTTCCGCGGTGCGGTTGATTGCGACCGCGAGTTCTTCGAGCGCTCGCAGCGAGTGCCCTTCGACGAATTCGTCGACATGAGGAAGCGCAGCCGCCATGCCGCGAGCGAGCGGCGCATACCCCTCGGTGGCCTTCAGGGGATTGGACCACACAATGCGGTAAGCGATGCGACCGAGTCGGGCCATCTGCTCGTCCATGAGCTCGGGCTCGCCGCGGTCCCAACCATCGGACAGAATCACCACAACCGCGCCCCGGGCCATACCCCGCACGGCCCACTCGTCGTTGAACGCCCGAATAGATTCGCCAAGCCGCGTGCCACCAGACCAATCCTGGACTGCTTCGGCAGCGTTACCCAACGCTCGATCAGGATCCAGTGTGGCCATCTCTCGGGTGAGCCGCGTAAGCCGCGTGCCCAGGGCGAATGCTTCGACTCGACCCCGAGCCAGAACCGTTGCATGCACGAATCGAAGTAGCGCTCGAGAGTAGGCCTCCATTGAACCGCTAATGTCCAGCAGCAGCACCACCCGGCGCGGCTGCACACTGGGCTGGCGAAACGCTCGGTCGATTGGCTCACCGTCGTTCGCAAGAGCTCGGCGAATAGTGCGGCGAAGGTCTGGCCGACCGCGCCGAAGATGGCTGCGCTGCTGGCGGCGCGACGGCCGCATTGCCCCGCCGACTCGAATTTGGCCCACTAAGTGCTGGAGTTCGCGCAACTCTTCGTTGCTGTATTCACTGAAATCCTTGTGTCGCAACACTTCGACGGCGCTGTACCGCATGGTGATATCAGGCTCGCCATCTTGATCGGCACCATCAGTGGAGTCACTAAGGCCATCCTCGTCTTGCTGATCCACCGCAATTGATGTTGTGGTGGTCATTGGTTCGGACTCGTCGAACTCTGCGCCCACCCAGTAGCGCCCAAAGACCTTGTGGTAGGTCATGAAGTCTTCGCTGCGGGTAATCAAGGTAGTTCGACCGCACCAGTATCGCTCGGACCGATCCACGCTATTCACCGCGCACAACGCTTTGATATACAACAGCGTCGCCCCTATAGGGACCTGTACACCGGCGTCTCGGAGTGCGTGCACGAAGCCAGCGGCCAAGATGGGGAGCTTGGATCGATCGACCTGGCGCCCCTCGGGCAACGGCGTTCGCTCCCCCTGTAGGCGCCTTGGGGTGAGCACCCAATCCGGTTGATCGGTCAACGGCGTGCTACGACGCGTCGGTTGCGACAGCAACGACCTGGTCAAGGCCATGATCGCGGACCCGTTGTTGGTCCTCTCGGTATTTCAGGATTGTTCCAAGGCTCGCATCGGCGGACTCAACGGTGAGACCGCGTTGCTCGAGGCGATGGAGGGCTTGGGCCCAATCGATGGACTCGGCAACGCCCGGCGGCTTGTACAGGCCAAGCCCGCGGAACTCGGCAACCGCTCGAGCGACCTGGCCCGCGAGTGCGTCGGTAACACCATCGGTACGGCGCCGGATGATCTCCACCTCGCGGCTGAAACCTGGATGTTCGACCCAGTGGTAGAGCGCTCTGCGCTTGAGCGCATCGTGCACGTCGCGTGTTCGGTTCGACGTGATGATCACCACCGGCGGTTTTTCTGCTCGGAAGGTCCCGAGTTCGGGAACGGTGATTGCGTACTCCGAGAGCACCTCGAGCAGAAATGCCTCGAACTCGTCGTCGGCTCGGTCGACCTCGTCGATCAGCAGCACGGGGGCGACATCGTCGCTGTGAGAAATTGCGTCGAGCAAGGGTCGACGCACCAGGAACTTGTCGCTGTAAAGCTCGTCTTCGACCGCGTCGGCATTTGCAGCCAGGTCACCAACTGCTTCGCGGGTTCGCAAGTGCAGAAGCTGGCGACTGTAGTCCCACTCGTACACGGCTTGGCCGGCGTCGAGGCCTTCGTAACATTGCAGTCGGATAAGGCGCCCACCGGACCATTTAGCCAACGTCTTGGCGACTTCGGTCTTGCCTACCCCGGCTTCACCTTCGAGAAGCAACGGCCGCTGCAGCTCAATAGCGAGGAAGATCGCAGTTGCCAGGGACTCGTCGGCGAGGTAATCGTTCTCGGCCAGGCCGGTCGCCACGTCGGCGACTGACCTTGGGGGAAACTCAATAGTCATTGGCTGCCAAGGCTATCGGCGCCGTGTGTTAGTCAAGAACTTCGGCGTAGAGCAGATTGAACGGCCAGCTCAATGGCAGGGCAACCGGCGCGGGCGGAGCGGGAAGCACCGCGTAGGCCTCTTCGCCTGGGAACACAAAGTTGAAGTCCCGACGCGCAATCCGTTCGATCTCAGCGTCGGTTCGCATACGCCAAATTTCTTCGCGCAGTTGCGATTGTTCATCGACGAGACTCTTGAGTTCCTGGTCAACTTCTGACGCTTCGGCTCGCTGATCGAGCCAGGTCGTCGTTGGAAAGATGAAGTAGACCAGACCGGCGAACAAGACCAGGGCCAACATGAGTGGCAGCACAAACCCGCGCACCATCCGGCCGGCAAGTTCAAGCGCATGCGCCGAAGGCCGAAACCCTGCCGGGGTCTTCGCCGAATCGGTTCTGGTCAACTTGGCGGGCCATGTCAGTTTCGGTGGTGGTGGCAACTTCATTGGTTGGTCACGCAGACTGCGCTGCTAGTGATTGCGCGCCTCGGTAGCGGGCAGAGTCGCCGAGATCTTCCTCGATGCGCAGCAGTTGGTTGTACTTGGCAACTCGGTCGCTCCGGGCCGGCGCTCCGGTCTTTATCTGGCCACAGTTTGTGGCAACGGCAAGGTCAGCGATGGTGTTGTCTTCGGTCTCGCCCGATCGATGCGACATCACCGCAGTCATGCCTGAGGCAATCGCAAGCTGCACGGCTTCGAGCGCTTCGGTAAGCGTGCCGATCTGGTTGACCTTGACCAGAATCGAGTTTGCCGAGTCGTCTCGTATTCCTCGGCTGAGTCGTTCCACGTTGGTAACAAACAAGTCGTCGCCGACAAGCTGCACCCGAGAGCCGATGCTGGTCATGAGTTCACCCCACCCCGTCCAGTCTTCTTCGGCCATGCCGTCTTCGATGCTCACGATGGGGTAACGATTGGCGAGATCGGTGTAGTACTCGACCATCTCTGTTGGGGTAAGCGAACGGTTCTCTCCGGAGAGGTGGTACTTGCCATCGCTGAAGAACTCTGTCGAGGCCGGGTCAAGAGCGATGGACATGTCAACGCCCGGGCGCAGCCCAGTCTTTTCGATTGCCTCGACGAGCAGCTCGACCGCTTGTTCATTGGAAGCAAGATCGGGGGCGAAGCCGCCTTCGTCGCCAACGGCGGTTGACAAGCCACGCTCTTTAAGCACGCCCGCCAAGGTGTGATAAGTCTCAACACCCCAACGGAGGGCCTCGCTGAAGCTCGTAGCGCCAACGGGCATCACCATGAATTCTTGAAGATCGACATTGTTGTCGGCGTGTTCGCCGCCATTGAGCACGTTCATCATGGGTACGGGGAGAACATGGGCGTTCGCCCCACCGATGTAGCGGTAGAGCGGCAGGCCTCGATCTGCGGCCGCTGCATGTGCGGTTGCCAGGGAGATTCCGAGGAGAGCGTTGGCGCCAAGTCGGCCCTTATTTGGCGTGCCGTCGAGATCGATCATTGCCTGATCAATGCCTCGTTGATCGGCGGCTTCTCGGCCAAGGACCGCCTGCGAAAGTTCGCCGTTGATATTGCCAACAGCGGTCGCGACTCCCTTACCACGCCAAGCGTCGCCGCCATCGCGCAGTTCAACGGCTTCGAACGCTCCGGTTGATGCCCCCGATGGGACTATGGCACGGCCCATGGCCCCGGACTCGAGACCAACTTCGACCTCGACCGTTGGATTGCCCCGAGAGTCCAGGACTTGCCGGCCAGTAATTGCGGATATTTCAGACATGGAAGCAGCTGCTCACTTGTATTCGATAAAGGTCGACAAGCCTATCGAGGCGCGTCGCTTGGACCATCCGAAGGCGATGTTACTAGAGATTCCAATGGGGCTGGTGTTGCCCGTGAGAATCAGCCGAAAAAGGCCCCAGATTTGCCGGAAAGGTGCTCTGTCTCGCTCTCTGGGCGCCGTCGTTACGCTTAGCCAGTGGCCGCCCCCGACCCAACTCGCACAATTATCCCGATGAAAGGCAAGGCAGACACTCTGCCTCGCGGCGAAGATTGGGTGTACGAACTCAAGTGGGACGGCATGCGGGTGTTGGCATTTGTCGGCGTCGACGATCTCGCGACGACGAGCGTTCGACTGCAGTCATCAAATGGTCGAGACATCACCGCTAGTTTTCCGGAGTTGCAGGCCCTGAGCTGCCTTGGCGACCATCTTGATGGGCTCATACTCGATGGCGAGATCGTGGCCTTTTCGGGAGCAACCCCTAGTTTCCATGCGCTGCAGACACGGATGCATGTAAGTGACCCTGCCGAAGCTACGCGGCGCAGCGCAGCCACCCCTGTTGTCTTTGTGGCCTTCGATCTGCTGCACCTCAACGGTCATGACACGATGGCGCTGCCGCTGCATAATCGGCGCAGGTTGCTCGAACAGCTCACGAACGACGATCCCTGTTGGACCATTTGTGAACAACATCAAGACAACGTCGATGGCCTGGTGGATGCCGTGGTTGCCGCAAACCTCGAAGGCATCATGGCAAAGCGGGTGAACTCAAGGTACGAGCCGGGCCGCCGCTCCCATGACTGGATAAAGTTCAAGCCACGACTCCGTCAGGAATTCGTGATCGGCGGCTGGATCGAGGGGCAAGGCAGCCGTAGCAGCGGTATCGGCTCGCTGCTTGTGGGTTACTACGACCGTGAGCAGTTCCACTACGCCGGTCGTGCTGGCAGCGGGCTTACCGTCGATACTCAGCGCGAATGGCAGCAACTACTCCAAGATTCGCCTCGGTGTCCCTTTGCGCAAGTCCCAACGTTGGGCCGCGACAAAGTAGTGCATTGGGTCGAGCCCACCGAGATCGTCGAAGTGGCGTTCGCCGAATGGGGAGTCGATGGAAGCCATCTGCGACATCCCGTGGTTTTGGGGCGTCGCACCGATAAAGACCCACGATCCGTCGGGCGGGAATCATGAACCCGGAGCCCCATAGTCGACAGCGAGCGGACGCAAGTCCAATGAGGCAGTCGTAGGCGGGCCAGCGGCACTAGCCTGCCCGCATGACTAAGCAGGAACCTGTGAACACCCGCGAGGCTGACGCCTATCGGGCGGCACTCGACGTGATAGCCGCAAGCGAACCCACCGTTGCCGCTCACATCCGAGGCGAACTCGACAACCAGCGCAGCCAACTCAAGCTGATTGCATCGGAAAACTACGCTTCACCTGCGGTCTTATTAGCGATGGGCAACTGGTTCAGCGACAAGTACGCCGAGGGCACCCCCGCGATGCGGTACTACGCCGGCTGTGAATACGTCGACAAGGTCGAGACGCTTGCTGCTGACCACGCCAAGGCGCTGTTTGGCGCCGACTATGCCTACGTGCAGCCGCACTCTGGAATCGACGCCAACTTGGTGGCGTTCTGGTCAATTCTGGCGCACCGCATCGAGGCGCCGTTCCTTGCTGACCACGAAACCAAGAGTGTCAATGATCTCACCGCTGCGGATTGGGAAGAGCTTCGCCAGTCGTTCGGCAACCAACGAATGCTCGGCTTGGCGCTCGACGCAGGCGGGCATTTGACACACGGTTTTCGGCCCAACATCTCCGGCAAAATGTTTGAACAGCGCTCCTACACCGTTGATCCAGAGACAGAGCGTCTTGACTACAGCGAGATAGCCCGAGTTGCGCGCGAGTTCAAACCTCTGGTCATTGTCGGGGGCTATTCGGCCTACCCCCGCGAGATCAACTTCGCCAAGATGCGCGAGATCGCCGACGAAGTCGGCGCGACCTTCATGGTCGACATGGCCCATTTCGCTGGCCTGGTTGCCGGCAAGGTGTTTACCGGCGACTTCGACCCGATACCACATGCGCACATCGTGACCACTACCACCCACAAGTCGCTACGCGGACCCCGCGGCGGCATGGTTCTCACAAATCAGTCTGAGCTTGTCGAATTCATTGACAAGGGATGCCCAATGGTCCTGGGCGGTCCACTTGCCAACGTGATGGCCGCCAAGGCAGTTGCATTCGCTGAAGCGCGCCGACCCGAGTTCCAGACCTATGCGCACCAGGTACGCGACAACGCTGCTGCCCTCGCCGAAGGCATCGCCAAGCGGGGCGGGCGCATCGTGTCGGGCGGCACCGACAATCATCTGTGTCTCGTCGATGTAACCAGCTTCGGCCTCACGGGCCGACAAGCTGAGTCGGCCCTGGAGTCCTCCGGCGTCATCGTTAACCGCAACTCGATTCCGTTCGACGAGAATGGCGCGTGGTACACCAGTGGCATCAGGCTCGGCACTCCTGCACTCACGACAGTAGGTATGGACGAATCTGACCTCGACCAGGTTGCCGACATCATCTGTAGTGTTCTTCAGGCAACCGAGCCAACAACCACGGCAGCTGGCGCAACGTCCAAAGCCAAGTTCACACTTGCTGATGAGGTCCGCGACACAACCCGGGCCCGTTCTGCCGAACTGCTGTCGGCCAACCCGCTTTACCCCGAGATCGGCGGCCTCTAGGACTCTAGACTTTCGGCAGCTCGAACCTGATCCGCAAACCTGCCAGCATGCTGACGCAACGCTGACTCAGCGTCGATTCCTAACGAGCGTGCGAGCGCGACCACCGCAAATAGCAAATCGCCCACGTTCGCCTCAGTGAGAGCGTTCGGCTGGTCAGCTACTGCTCTGGCATCGGCAGCGAGTTTTCCCAGATCCTGTTTCGCTGGGTCCGGCACTGCGTGGCCGATAGCCACAGCCTTCTTTTGCACCTTAGTTGCGAAGAGCAATGCTGGTAGCGCAGCCGGAATCCCATCCATTACTGAGCCTCGACCCTTCTCTGCAAGCTTCGAGGCCTCCCACTGCGCCGGCAGTTCCTCGAGTGTTGTCACTTCATCGCCGAACACGTGCGGATGGCGATCAACGAGCTTGTCGTGTATTCCCCCAGCAACATCGGCTACGTCGAACCAACCTTGCTCGGTCGCTAGAACGGCATGGAAGAATATTTGGTAGAGCAGATCACCAAGCTCCTCTTGGAGATCACCAAAACGTTGCTCAACTTGGTCGTCTGCTTCTGCCTGATCCAGCAGATCGAGAGCTTCGAGCGTCTCGTAGCTCTCTTCTAACAAGTAGCGCCGCAGGCTTGCGTGTGTTTGCTCTGCGTCCCACGGGCAGTCTTGTCGCAATCGCTTTACCAGCACATCGAAGCGAGCAAACGCGAGCCCAACCGGTGCTGGAAGTTCGGGGACATACACCGAAGTTAGATGGTCGGGTTCAACCGCTCGATCCAAGTCTGCCCAATCGATTTCGAAGACCTGTTCATCGGGAGCCCCCAGCCGCTGCAGCACGACTGCGCGAGTGCCTCCCGGATCATCGATAGCGAGTTTGATGTCGCTCAGAACCTGCAGCGAATGGCACTGGGCTATGAGCAGCGGACCAGCCTGTCCGGCGGCTTCAGACGCAAACCGGTGACCATCGACAACCCGAACGCCGGACTCAATGGGGTCCACGTCAAGAGCCACCCAGCTCAGATCGAGGAACGAGAGCGCCCCGTGCACCACGACTTGTACGTCGGTGCGGGCCGCCAGCAGGTCCACTGTGTGTTCCGCAACGCGCGGAGATCCCGGCACTGCATAAAGAATCCTGGTGTGCTCAGTGGCGGCGGCAACCAAGTCTTCGACGATCTGGTCATAGACCGCTTCGAACGTCGGGAGGGTTTCATAGTGGTGGTCGAACGATTGACCGGCGACCAACGGAGCTGCCGGGTGTCGCGTGGTGCGCACGAAACGCACAACCACCTCGTCGATCAGTCTCAGCGTGCCTGCAGTAACAAGGTCTGGTCCCGCTGGTCCGAGTCCAACGATGTCGATCCTGGGAAGCTCTCGTGGCAACCCTTTGCTTGCATTCATGCAGCAAGGCTACGAGGTTGCGAGTTGACCCATTAGACCGTTCGCATTGGCGCAGCTGCCCCAGCTTGAGTGAGACGCCGATCCAGTCGCCCACGAGGCGAAGCATTCGGCGAAGTCGCCTGCTGGCGTTGCCAGATCAGAGTTCACGTGATCAGGCCACCATGCCAGCGTTGGTTGCATGCCGCGAGCGTTTCGCCAGGCGGCTCGGTCTTGGTCACTGTTGCGAATGTGATCTACGGCATGACCAATTTCGTGGCCAATGACATAAGAAAGTTGAGCGTCGGACATGTTCGGTCGAACGTAGATTTCGATATGCCGTCTGGTAGTGAACGTCAGACCTAGGTAGGTCCGATTTCCCGGGTGAAAGCTCATGGTGTAGCCCACGCTGGAGGGGTCATACCCGACTCGCTGCAAGGCAGCTTGGCCTCGTTGAACATGGCTAGGCGTGGTAGCGGTAGCAGCCTCGACAGTCTTTGTAAGTACTTGGTCGGCCTGAACCGCAACAACCGGCACCAGAGTTGGTGGAACCGGTGTCGCAGGAACCTGGGTTACGGGAACCAGGGTCGGTGGCACCGGGCTTGCGGGAACCGGGGTCGGCGGCGTTGCTGGCACTGGCGTCGCGGTCGGCAGCGGCGTCGGTGGAACCGGCGTCACGGTCGGCACCGGCGTCACGGTCGGCACCGGCGTCACGGTCGGCACCGGCGTCACGGTCGGCACTGGCGTTGGTTGTAACTCGACCACGGAGGGATCGGGAGCCACCTTGGTAGATCTCGACAACGCGACCCGGGGAGACGCCGGCGTCGACCCGTGGGCCAAGGAGCCCCTCGTCATCTCGGAGTAGTCGCCTCGCCAATCGTCGTTGGATACGCCCGAGCCGTTTCTGGCTGCGTCAGCCGTTGCACTTGCCACCTCGACTGCGGTCGGCGCAGCCGTCATGCTTGGCACAGCCGTTGCACTTGCCACCTCGACTGCGGTCGGCGCAGTGGTGCTCGTTTCGGTCGGGGCTGCGCTGCCAAATGCCACGCCCAGCATCGCCAACACCACTGCCAACAGCGCTGAGATCGGGGCAAAGGCATGCGACTTTGAGAAATGAGCCATGGGGTCCCGCAGAGTTCAGTGGTGAAACGAGCGCCAGTTTGGCAGATCCCCAATGATTCATTCGACCTACGGATCGCTATCCCCCCTATGGGGTGCGCATAACCCGCGAACGGCCGCTCTGGGCGTTGGCCGAAGCCGCCCAGGGTGAGCTTCTGGGCCAATATGCCCACTTGACCGGGAAGAACGACTCATTGCCAAGTCTCGCCGGTGGGCCATTTCGCTCACGACCGGGTTGCCTCCCCAGTGGGTAAGACGCCTCATGCACTCCCTAGGTTCCAGGACCTATTCGACGGAGCTGGCGTACCTCCAGCCACAGCGGGCCGAAATCCGGAGTCGGCCAGGAAGTAAGGTTGGGGCGAGACGTCGGGGGGCGACATGACTAACGGAAAACCAGTACTCGATTGGGCCGAGGATTTCGAAATCTTCGACCAAGCGTTCGTAAACGATCCGTATCCCATTTGGAAAGATCTACGAGAACAGGGTTGTCCCTTTGCCCGCACCGAACGGCGGCAGGTGTCCTATATGCCAACCACCTTCGACGCAGTCCGTCAGGTGGCAGGCGATACCGAGAACTTCTCGTCATTCTCCGTGAGCGTGACGCCCACCCCCACCAGCTACGACGACCAAGGCAACAGACTCCGCTCGATCATCACCAGCGATGCCCCGGACCACACGCCGGAACGTCGCCTCATGCTTCCGTTTTTCGCACCTAAAGCCGTCGAGAAGTACCGCGAACACACCCAAGACCTCTGTCGCAGCCTGATCCGCGAATTCATCGAAGAGGGCCGCGCCGACGTGGCAGGCGACTACGCACGGCAGATCCCACCCCGGATCATCGCGCTGATTCTCGGTATCGACCCAGAGATGGCCGACGAATTCACGACCTGGGTACAAGGTGTCCTTGAACTTGGGCTACAAGACGACGAGATCCGCGAACACTACGCCGACATCATCCGCAACTTCTTCGTAGAAGAAATCAAGGATCGCATCGACAACCCGGGCGACGACCTGATCTCGTTCTTGTTGCAAGCCAAGATCGATGGCGAACCAGTGCCGATGCCGGTAGTCCGAGGCAATGTCGGCTTAATGCTGATCGCAGGTATCGACACCACTTGGAGCAGCATCGGCTCAGCCCTTTGGCACCTGGCGAGCCACCCCAAAGATCGCCAACGGCTCGTCGACGAACCCGAACTCATCCCAACGGCCGTCGAGGAGTTCCTGCGGGCCTACTCCCCCGTCACCATGGCCCGGGTCGCAACCAAAGACACGATGCTGGGCGATCGCCAGGTCAAAGAGGGCGAGCGCGTTGTGCTGTCTTTCCCTGCCGCCAATCGTGATCCCGAAGCGTTCGAGAACCCCGAAGAGATCATCATCGACCGCCAAATCAACCGGCATGTCGCTTTCGGCTCCGGCATTCACCGTTGCGCCGGCTCCAACCTTGCTCGGCTTGAAATGCAAGTTGCAATCGGCGAGTTCTTAGCCATGGTGCCCGAGTTCGAGCTCGAAGACCCCGACGCAGTCACGTGGGCTGGCGGTCAGGTGCGTGGCCCCCGGTATCTGCCTGTCACTTTCCCGCAACGCCCCGCCCTGTAGCAGCGGTCATTCTGACCCGACGGTCACCGCACTCATCGGAAACACCTCGAGGTCGGCCAAAGCAGCGATCACCTCGGGCACCGCCTCGGCACGACTTGATACCGCCAACTGCAGAAGCCCAATCTCGGGGTCGTACTTGCTCTTCTTGTACAACCGCGAGAGCCGGACTTCTTTGCTCGTCGCCAGGCTGACTGGTCGAATACGAGCGATGGCCTTCGGGCCGCCGAAGCCTGGTCCCTTAATCGCAACGATCTCCTCGATACCAGCCTCGAGTGCCAACACGCGGAGCTTGGCGATAGCGAGCAACATTTGCGCGGGTTCAGGAATCGGACCGAATCGGTCCTCCCACTCCGCAGCCACATCGGCGACCTCGTCGAGCGTAGTCACATTCGACAAGCGCCGGTACGCCATCAGCCGCATCGATTCCTTGGGCGCATAGGACTCGGGCAGGCTGGCCGGCGCCGGGATCTCAATCTTGATATCCGGCGCCACATCGACGGTCTCACCCTTGAGCACGGCGACCTCTTCGGTCACGAGCTGACAATACAGGTCATAACCCACCGCAGCGATGTGACCTGACTGACCGGTGCCAACCAGGTTGCCTGCGCCGCGGATCTCAAGGTCTCGCATCGCAATGCGGAAACCAGAGCCCAGCTCCGTGGCTTCTCCAACCGTCTTGAGTCGCTCATAGGCCGTTTCGCTGAGCACCTTGTCAACCGGATGAAACAGGTACGCATAGGCTCGCTGACCCGAGCGCCCGACCCGGCCACGCAACTGGTGCATCTGGCCGAGCCCAAGCAGATCGGCTCGATCCACCACCATGGTGTTGACGCTCGGCATGTCGATGCCTGACTCGATGATGGTCGTGCACACGAGCACATCGAACTCCTGCTCCCAGAAGTCATACACGACCTGTTCGAGCGAACCTTCGTCCATTTGGCCGTGCGCCACTGCGACCCGCGCTTCGGGCACGAGCGACCGTAACTCGTCGGCTACTTGTTCAATGTCTTGCACCCGGTTGTGCACGAAGAAGACTTGGCCTTCGCGCAAAAGTTCGCGGCGGATTGCTTCGCCCACGGCTCGCTCGTCGTACTCGCCCACGTAGGTCAAGATCGGTTGGCGTTCTGCCGGCGGCGTATGGAGCAGCGTCAGGTCCCGGATACCCGTCAGGCTTAGCTCCAGGGTGCGCGGGATCGGGGTGGCGCTGAGCGTGAGCACATCGACTGCAGCCTTGAGTTGTTTGATTGCTTCCTTGTGCTTGACGCCAAACCGTTGTTCTTCGTCGATAACGAGCAGACCCAGGTTGGGGATCTCAATGTCCTTGGACAGCAAACGGTGGGTACCGACGACCAGATCGACCTCGCCAGCGGCCAAGTCCTTGTTGACCTTTCGGGCCTGGGCCGCGGTCAGAAATCTGCTGAGCACTTCGACCCTGATCGGATAGGCGGCGAACCGATCGCTGAAGGTCTGGTAGTGCTGTTGGGCAAGCAGCGTCGTGGGCACGAGCACCGCAACCTGTTTGCCGTCCTGGATTGCTTTGAATGCGGCCCGCAGCGCCACTTCGGTCTTGCCAAAACCCACGTCGCCGCAGATCAAACGGTCCATTGGCAACGGTCGTTCCATGTCCGCTTTGACTTCCTCGATCGCCTTCAGCTGATCGGGAGTCTCCTGGAACGGGAACGAACCTTCGAGTTCGCTTTGCCACGGCGTGTCCGGTCCAAAAGCATGACCAGGAGTTGTCACCCGCTGCTGATAGAGCAGCACGAGTTCTTGGGCTACTTCGGCCACCGCCGCCTTGGCCTTACCTTTAGCTTTCTGCCAGTCAGCGCCGCCCATGCGGCTCAGGCTCGGCGAGTCGCCTCCGGTGTAATGACGGATTGCATCGATCTGGTCCGACGGTAGATACAGGCGATCGGTTCCCCGGTACTCAAGGATCAGATAGTCGCGCTCGACACCACCAATCGCACGGGTCTCCATGCCGCTGTACTGCGCGATGCCATGCTGGCGATGCACTACGTAACTGCCCGGTTTGAGATCGTCGAGATCCGCTGACCGTTGGGTACGTTTGCGCTGCTTGCGATGGGAACGGCGCCGGCCGGTCAGTTCCGGTTCACTCAGTACCGCCAACTTGAGTGTGGGCAACACGCAACCCTGCAACAAAGGAGCCACGACAACGTGGGCATCGCGCCCGTCGGTGAAGTGCGCCTCGGGGTCAAGGGACAGGTCCAGGCCTTGCTCGCCCAGCAACCCATGAATGCGATTGACCGACGCATGATTATCGACAGCAACCACCGCTCGATACCCATCGGCGAGCAATCGCCGCAACTGCGGGATTGGACCGCGATCCTCGCCAATTGGACGGTCCCATCCGCCAGCCTCGATCGTCGAAACTTCTTGATTCATCGCCATCGGCGAAAGCGACCAGATCGGCGCAGTTGTTCCCGAAAGACCACGCTCGAACTCGGTGTGCAGTTTGGCCAGGCCAGTATCCACTGCTTCGGATGCGCCCCATGTGGTCGCTAGCGACGCCGCCAAGTCAGCCTCTTCGGCCAGGAGGTCTTCGGCCCTGCGTCGCAATCGCTGTGGCTCAATGAGTACTACGTGGGCGTTGTCGCCAAGTAGATCGCCGACGACTTGGGTGTCATCGTCGAACCACGGAAGCCACGACTCCATCCCATCGAAGAACTGCCCGTCTGCGAAACGCTGCCATTGTTCGCGGCCCCACGGCGATTCACTCATCAGCTGCTCGGCTCGGACCTGCATCTGGTCGTTCGGGATGACTTCGCGGCACGGGAAAATATCGACCGCTTCGATGGAGTCTGTGGCGCGTTGATCTGCAACGGCGAACTCGGTCAGCCGATCCACTTCGTCGCCCCACAGGTCGATACGCACCGGTGCGCTTCCGGTAGATGGGTACACATCGATGATCGAACCTCGCACGGCGACGTCGCCACGGTGCTCGACTTGGGCGTCGCGCCTATAGCCAATAGCAACGAGGTCAGCGATGAAATCATCCATCACCAATTGATCGCCCTGCTTGACCCGAACAGGATTCACGGTGCGGTGCGACGGCGACAGTCGTTGCAGCAATGCGCGCACCGGCACCACCATGACCTTGGGAGCTGTCCCGGTGCGCAGTTGCCACAACAATCGCGATCGACGGCCCATGGTCTCGACCCCGGGACTGACACGTTCAAACGGCAGAGTTTCCCACGCTGGGAATGCCTCGGCGTTGCCCGCTCCAAGCCAAGTCTCAAGATCTGCGGCGAGCCGGTCAGCAGCGTTGCTGGTTGCGGTAACAACCACCACTGGTTGGCGATCGCCGGATCCTGCTATCGAGGCGAGCACCATTGGCTGGGCAGCCTCGGCAACCGCCAAGTCGGCATGCTTTTTGCCGAGCGCTCCAATCAATGCTGGATGATCCGATATGCGAGCAGTCAATTCACGCAGAGCCACAGTTTGCCTCGGTCGTCCTATTGGTTAAAGCGGTTCATCACGGCAACCGCCGGTTCGACCAGCAACATTTCGACGGCGTCAGCGGCCGTCACCACCATCTCATCGAGAAGTTCACGGTCCGCCTTGCCCGGGCGTTTAAGCACCCAATCTGCACCACGCATTCGACTTGGCGCCTTGCCGACCCCAATTCGAAGTCGCACAAAGTCGGCCGAATGAATATGGTCTCGGATCGATTTTAGCCCGTTGTGTCCCGCCAGACCGCCGCCAACCTTGACCTTGAAACGTCCGGGCTCAAGATCGAGTTCGTCGTGCACAACAACGAGCCGCTCCAGATCCTCGATGCCATAGCGACGCACCAAAGAACGGACCGACTCGCCACTTCGATTCATAAATGTCTGGGGGAAGGCAACTGCGATCCGATGATCCCCAACCCAGAGCTCGTCGGTGTGTGCGGCTTCACGAGATGCTTTCAGCTGGCCGTTGAAGCGGCCCACCAGCTCGTCGATGACCTCGACCCCAATGTTGTGCCGAGTGCCTACGTATTCGCTTCCAGGGTTGCCCAGGCCGACGACCAACAAATCAGCCGGTGTACCTCGTCTTGGTTCTTGTTTGTGCTTGCGGCGGAACGCCAAAGCAGATTACTCGTCGCCGGCGTCGCCGTCGTCGTCGGCAGCTGGGGTTGCGGCGTCTTCTTCCTCGGCCAATTCGGCTTCTTCTTCGGCGCGCATTGCTTCGATCGTCGAGCGGGTCACGAGTGCAGTAGCCACTGTAGTCTCGGGGTCCATCGCAGGCGTGACGCCTTCGGGGAGCTTGAGGTCACCGACTCGGATGCTGTCGCCAACTTCCATATCGGAAATATCGACCACTACCTCGTTCGGGATTGAGGTTGGCTTGGTTGCGATCATGACCGTAAACATGGCCTGATCGACCATGCCGCTTACGTTCGCTACGGCCTTTGATTCACCAGTAAGGATGAGCGGAATTTCGACTTCGATGTCGGCGTTCGCATCTACTCGAATAAAGTCGATGTGGGTGACTTCGTCGCGCACGACATGGCGCTGAATGTCTTTGACCAAGCAGAGTTCGTCGCTACCGTCAATCTCGAGGTTCAGAAGTGCGTTTAGCCCAGCTTCTCCGCTCAAAGCCACTCGGGCTTCGGAGTAGTCGACCGACACGGCAACCGGTTGCGCCTCGAGGCCGTATACAACAGCGGGGATTCGACCCGTGCGGCGAAGACGACGTGACGAACTCGATCCGAGTTCACGGCCAGCTTCGGCCTTTAGAGCAACTTGTTGAGCCATCAGAAACCTCGTAGGCGATTCAGTATCAGTTCAGCGCAGACAGGCTGAGTTGTGGGCCTGTCTAGCGACTGAAGGCCTAGCAACTAGGCCTCTTGAGCCTAGATAGGTTAACTGTTTGGACCGCAATAACCGCCCCCGGCAGAGCAATTGGCGGTTCCCTCAGTTGAAGTTGCCGCCGCCGAAGATCTCCGAGACCGACGTGTCTTCGAAAATGCCTCGGATAGCGGCGGCGATAAGTGGAGCAATCGATACGACTTCCATCTTTGCAATGCGGCGTTCGAGGGGGAGCGTGTTCGTCACGACCACCTTCTCGATACAGGAGCTTTCAAGGCGCTCGAGCGCAGGACCACTAAATACGCCATGGGTCGTAGCGGCAATGACCTTGCTGGCGCCCTTTTCTTTGAGCAGTTCGGCGGCAGCGACGATTGTGCCACCGGTGTCGATCATGTCGTCGATGAGCACGCAGGGCTTGCCGTCGACATCGCCAACGACATCTTTCGCCTCGACCGCATTCTTCTTGTTGTGAAGGCGCCGCTTGTGCACGATCGCCAGGTCGGCATCGAGTCGCTGCGCATATCGTTCTGCAACCTTGACTCGACCAGCATCGGGCGAGACCACGACGAGGTCGTCGGCCATCTTGCCGAGCGCGTCGCACAGCACCGGCATGGCGACCAAATGGTCCCACGGTCCTTCGAAGAAACCCTGAAGCTGATTTGAGTGCAGATCAACGCTGACCATGCGCGACGCTCCAGCGACTCGGAACTGGTCAGCGACCAACTTGGCGGTGATGGGTTCACGGCCCGATGCCTTGCGGTCTTGGCGGGCATATCCATAGAACGGGGCAACAACCGTGGTTCGCTTGGCCGACGCGCGTTCGGCTGCATCGACCATGATCAGATGTTCCATGATTGCATCGTTGATGGACAGGTCGGCCGTTCCTGCGTGGGTCTGCAAGATGAACACGTCGCCGCCGCGGACGGACTCCGCAAATTTGCAATAGATCTCCCCGTTGGCGAACTCTGACAAGTTTGCGTCGAGCAGCTCGACATCGAGGAGGTCAGCGACCTCTTGGGCAAGCTGGGGGTGTGCCCGCCCACTGATCAGGTGGAGCCGCTTCTTGGCTGATAGTTCCATTGTGAGTCTCAATCTGACGCAATGTTTGCGAAGGGTCCGACGACGTCATCGTCGGCAATCGAGGCACCACGCACTTTGGATGATTCGACCACCGCATGTTTGCCGATCGTCGCATCGATCAGATGCGAGTTCGGTCCGATCGTGGCGCCAGCAGCAATGGTGGTTGCGCCCTGCAACACGGTGCCAGCCTCAATCGTGACATCGGGAGCAATCACCACCGAAGCATCGATAACGGTGGAAGATGGCTGCACGATGGTGACGCCTTGGCGCATGTGGTGTTCGGCGATGCGGTCGCCGAGCTGTCCCGCAGCAAAAGTGAGCTGCTCGCGGTCATTGACGCCAGCTATTTCGTTGGCATCTGCAGGGAAGGGAACGACCGGATGCCCTGCGTCTACCAGCACACCAATTGCGTCGGTCAGGTACATCTCGCCTTGCGCGTTGTCGGTCGAGATAAGGCGCAACGCTGGACCGAGCAGGGAGCGTCGGAAGCAATACATGCCAGCGTTGATCTCTTGAATTGGCTTTTGGTCGGCGGTGGCATCGCGTTCTTCGACGATGGCTGAAACTCCCCCGCCCTCGGTGCGCAAGATCCGCCCGTAGCCCGTCGGGTCGTCGAGGTTGGCAGTGACCAAGGTTGCAGCCGCCCCACTTTCGAGGTGAGAAGCCACGAGGGCACGAACCGTCTCGGCGGTGAGCATCGGCGTATCGCCGGCAACAATGATCACGTGGTCGTCGTCGCTGAAACGATTGTCGTGCACGTCGAGTGCAGCGAGCCCAACAGCGGCGGCGTCGCCAGTACCGCGCTGCGAGAGTTGCTCGGCAAACAGAAACGGACGCTCAAAGCTTTGGGATAGGGCGTCGACCAGTAGTTCTCGCCCGTGCCCAACAACGACGGCGATGCCATCGAGCTCAACGCCTTCGAGCGCCGCAATGACCCAGGCAAGCAATGAGCGGCCCCGGGCCTGATGGAGCGGCTTTGGTAGCTCGCTCTTCATGCGTGTGCCTTTGCCCGCAGCAAGAACGATCGCGCTCACGGTCATGGCGAGCTAACCAAGCGGAGTGATGAGCTGGCCCTGCAGGGCTCGAACCTGCGACCTCCTGTACCAAAAACAGGCGTTCTTCCAACTGAACTAAGGGCCATCGATCACTCACGCTATCCGCCCGAACAGTCGCTCGCAGCGCATTACCCACACGTTTACGTTCTTCGGGTCACAATTCTTAAGTCAACAGCCGCCGGACGCCGCGAACCGACTCGGGGAAGGTAGCGTCTACCCCGCTATGGGATCACTTGTAAAGAAGCGCCGCAAGCGCATGCGTAAGAAGAAGCACCGCAAGATGCTCAAGCGCACGCGAGCTCAGCGCCAGCGCGGTAAATAGGCCGCAGCCACTAACCAAAACACCGTTGCTCAGGCAGCGCGTCAGCGCGTGCGTCTGTACTCGACCGGTTGACCTTAGGCGTTGCCTATAGACCTCTTTGGTGTGGCGAAAGCAACGATGAAGCCCTCGTGCTCGGCGCCCGGATAGGCGCCTTCGACAAACCATGTCGAGCCGCTGCCAGCCAACCT
>Ga0114956_1000250_pt1 | contig 36089 bp, 36 predicted proteins | sample MaitaG_FD_87304 | JGI IMG/M metagenome (GOLD analysis project Ga0114956, IMG submission 87304) | Marine algal microbial communities from Maine, USA - Maine_Asex2 metaG | ecosystem: Host-associated > Algae > Red algae > Unclassified | place: Maine, USA | collected 2015-01-05 | reverse complement strand
TGGTTTATCGACAGCACGAGCGAGGCGGTTGTCGGCTTCGCAGATGCCGCGACCGATGGGATTTCTGGTGAGCGGGAGATCGCCGTTGCACTGTTCAGGGCGGTGCGCGACGGGTTTCGCTATGACCCCTACAACACGAGCCACGCTCCCGAGGCGTTCAAGGCCAGCAGCGTGGTCGAGTCGAGCTCGAACTGGTGTGTGCCCAAGTCGGTGCTGTTGACTGCGGCGGCTCGACACAAGGGCATTCCGGCTCGGCTGGGTTTCTCTGACGTGCGCAACCACCTGACGAGCGAAAAGCTCATGGAGTCGATGGGCACCGACGTCTTCGCGTGGCACGGCTACAGCGAGATGCTGATCGACGGCCAGTGGCGCAAGGCCAGTTCGGCTTTCAACATCGAGCTCTGCGAGAAGTTCGGCGTCAAGGTCCTCGACTTCGACGGCCACAGCGACGCCCTGATGCACCCCTTTGACGAGTCAGGCAATCGGCACATGGAGTACGTCAACCAGCGGGGGTCATTCGACGACCTGCCACTCGATGAGATCCTGGCGACGTTCGCGGAGCTCTACGGCGACAATCTGGGCTCGGGTGATCGCGCTGTCGACCCGGCGTTTGCGCCTGAATCATGATCAAGCTGACGTTCGCCCTGAGGCGCCGGCCCGATCTGACACGCGAAGAGTTTCAGGCGTATTGGCGCGGCACCCATGCTGATCTCGTTGCAGCGCGCGCCGACGTGCTCAAGATCCGCCGCTATGTGCAGGTCCACACCAGTACCGAACTCGACGGTCTCCACCGAGCGTTCCAAGCCCGCAACGACGACTGCGGCGAACCGTTCGACGGCGTTGCGGAACTCTGGTTCGACAGCCTCGACGCGCTGGGCGGCGACGACGAGGCTGTTCGCGCCGCGCAAGCCGACTTGCTCGCTGATGAACGCAACTTCATCGATCTCGCAAACTCGCCGATGTGGATGGCAACCGAGCACGAGATCGTCTCATTGGACTAGTCGGGCACCCAGCTTGGGGTTCGTTTTTCGAGGTAGGCCTTCATGCCTTCTTGGCCTTCGGGTGATTCAAACAGGCCGGCTGAAAACGGTCCTGCCCATGCGAGGCCCTCGTCGAAGGCCATTGCGGGCACGTCGTTGACGAGCTGCTTCGACGCTGCGAGCGCTTGGGGCCCGCCCAGCACCAAGTCGCCGACGATCTCGGCGACTTTGGCGTCGAGTTCATCGGCAGGCACTGCGTAGTTGATTAACCCGAGTCGAGCCGCTTCGGATGCCAAGAATCGGTTGCCTCGCAAGAACGCTTCGGTGGCATCGGCCTGGCGCATCTTCGGAAGACAGATCACCGAGATGACTGCCGGGGCGACCCCGATGCGGACCTCGCTGAACCCCATCTTCGCGGTGTCGACCGCCACCGAAATGTCGGGCGATGCCGCAAGGCCAAGGCCGCCAGCGACTGCGTGCCCGGCGATGCGACCCACCCAGGGCTTGGGGGAGCGTCGGATCCTGCCGAAGAAGCCGAGCGGGTCGCTGGCCTGTTCGCGTTCAGCTTCGGCGGGGTTGGGTCGATCGTCGGCACTTCGTTCTGACAGATCGGCGCCCGCGCAGAACACCGTGCCCTCGTTCGTTAGCACCGCAACGCGCACGTTGTCGTCTTCGTCGACGCGATCCATTGCGTCGGTCAGTTCACGGGTGAGTTGGCGGCTCAGTGCGTTGCGGTTGTCGGGGTCGGCGAGCGTGATCGTAAGCACGCCGTTTGCAAGTTCGGTTTTGACCTTGGGCATGGCCCCGGTTCTACCGCACCGCGCTAGTGCCGCACCAACACAGCGGGGTTGCAACTGTGATACTGAGGTGATGAGTAAGCGAGTGTTCGACAAGCGCAATCGGCCCCTCGGTCTGGTCATCACGCCAGGTGCGAGCGCAGATCGCGATCATTCAACGTTGATCGCCATCGAGCAGGCCATTCCCGACTTGGCCGTGCGACGTCTCACCCTCGGCACGACCAGCGTCAACCGTGCGGTCGACAAGATCGTCGACGCGGGCGCTTTGCTCGCGGCCGAGCTGGGGGTAGAGCCGCACCGCATCGCCTATGGCGGCCGCAGCTTTGGTGGTCGCTCGTGCTCGGTGGCGGTCGCACAGGGGCTTCCTGCAGCTGCGTTGACGCTGCTGTCGTATCCGCTTCATCCGCCCGGCAAGCCTGAGAAACTCCGCGTCGACCACTTCGGCGAGATCAGCGTGCCGACGCTCTTCATCTCGGGCGAGAAGGACCCGTTTGGCACTGCTGAAGAGTTCGGCGAGCACGTACCGGCGATCGCAGGGCCAACAACCGTCAAATGGGTACCGGGCAACCACTCACCCAAAGACGAAGACCAGGTCGTCAACCTGGTCCGCACCTGGCTCGGCTACCCCCACTGACTACGAAATTTTCGACCAAAACCACCTGTGAGGTGGTTTTGGTCGCACAGATCGTTGGTAGCTAACTCAGATCCCAGGTCCAGGTGCGCATTGACTCGTGGTCGCCGACGAGCGATGAGTACAAGCCGTTGCCGCCTTCGTTCGCTGACCGCGTCATAAGCCACAGTTTGTGGCTGCCACGTTGGCGAGCGAGGCCGAGCGCGGCTTCGAGCATCAGGGTCGCGATGCCTTGCCGTCTTTTCGCTTCGACGACGTCGATCTGGTGCACATAGGTCATGGTGCGCCCGTCGGGTCGCCGCGCATGCACGCCCCAGAGCCAGCCGACGGCGGCATCGCCAACGTATGCGCCGAAAACGAAGGCGTCGCCATCGGCCACGAACGCGATCGGGCCCGATGCGCCGGGCGCAAGCGCGTCGACCCACCCGGGCGCAACGGCGTTCTGGAGCTCGACGAGCGCGTCGGCGTCTGCGATCCCGAGTAGGCGGACCGCCAAAGGCATTGTCGGTGCTGGCTAGCCGAGGCTGCGAAGGTCGACGGTGAAGATGAGCGTTTCGTTTGGCCCGATGGCGCCACCGGCACCCTGTGCGCCGTAGCCGAGATGCGGAGGAATCGTAAGGCGACGACGGCCGCCGACCTTCATGCCCGCGACGCCTTGGTCCCAGCCGCCGATAACCATGCCTCCGCCGAGGGCGAACGAGAACACGCTGTTGCGATTCCATGAGGCGTCGAACTCTTGGCCAGTCGACCAGGACACGCCGACGTAGTCAACGTTGACGGTTGCGCCGGGCTGAGCCTCGGCACCATCGCCGACCACAAGGTCTTCGATCCCAAGTTCAGCGGGCGGCTCGCCCGCAGGGACAGTAATCGTCGGCTTGATGCTGGTGTCTTCCATGACGAGCGACCGTATCTCGTGGTGACGGCGATATCAGGGCTGCGCGGCTAGTTCTTCGACGGCCATGGCGGGCACAATGTCACGGTGACCGATGCACTGACCCACACCGAACTCGCCGCTGACCCGAGCAGCACCACACTCGCCGCACAGGGTGCTGCCGCGGTTGAGACTGCGCTCGGCGTAATCGCAACCGGCATCGCGACCGCCAAGGCGTCGGGAACCGCCGATCAAGACCAGCAGCTCGTGTACTCGTTGGCCCATGCTCGGTCGGCTGGCGACATGGCAGAGTCTGCTCTTGCGTACGCCAAGCTCGGCGACGTCGAGGCCCGGTTGGCTCACATTTTCATCGGCCGGTTTCTCAACGATCTGGCCGCCACCATCTGGACTCGATCGCACGACTGGGGTGTGGCGCCCGATGTGCTCGACGCGACTCGCGAATATGCGGCCATGGTGACGGCGCCGGCGTTTATTGGCGCCGCCGCGTTCACGCCCGGAAGCTCGACGCTGCCCGACGATCTCGAAATGGTGGCAACAACCTTTAGGCAGTTCGCCGATGAGCAGGTTGCGCCACACGCCGAACACATCCATCGTCAAGATCTCGACATTCCCGTCGAAATCATTCAAGGTGTCGCCGAGCTCGGCTGCTTTGGACTGTCGATTCCTGAGGCGTACGGTGGCTCGGCTTCGGGCTCCGAAGACGACTACATGGCAATGGTCATCGCGACCGAAGAACTCTCGACCGCGTCGCTCGGCGCCGGCGGGTCGTTGATCACCCGCCCCGAGATCTTGGCTCGAGCCATCGAGGCCGGCGGCACCGATGAACAGAAGCAGCGCTGGCTGCCATCGATCGCAGCGGGCGACACGCTGTGCGCGGTAGCGGTCACCGAACCTGACTTTGGCTCCGACGTTGCCAGCCTCAAGGTTTCAGCGACAGCCGAAGAGGGCGGTTGGCGACTCAACGGTGTCAAGACCTGGTGCACTTTTGCTGGCCGCGCCAATGCCCTGATGGTGCTGGCTCGCACGAACCCCGATCCCGATGCGCGACATCGTGGGCTCAGCCTGTTCGTCGTCGACAAGCCCAGCGACGACGGTCACGCCTTTAAGCACGAGGCCGATGGCGGCACGCTCGAGGGCCGGGCCATTCCAACGCTCGGCTACCGGGGTATGCACAGCTACGAGATCAGCTTCACCGACTGGCTGGTTCCGGCCGAGAATTTGATCGGGGGCGACGAAGGCCTCGGCCGAGGCTTCTACCTGCAGATGGCTGGGTTCGAAAACGGTCGCATCCAAACCGCAGCCCGAGCGGTTGGTGTCATGCAACGGGCATGGGAAGTCGCTGCCGAGTACGCACGTGAACGGGTGGTCTTTGGCTCACCGATCGCTGACTATGAGATGACTCAGGTCAAGCTCGGCACGATGGCAGCGATCATCCAGGTTGCGCGCCAGTACACCTACGAAGTCGCCCGCCGCATGGCCTCTGGTGACGGCTCACTCGAAGCGGCGATGGCCAAGGCCTATGTCTGCAAAGCAGCCGAGTGGGTGACCCGAGAAGCGATGCAGATTCATGGCGGTATGGGTTACGCCGAGGAATACGAGGTCAGCCGGCTGTTCGTCGACGCTCGAGTGCTCTCGATCTTTGAGGGCGCCGACGAAACCCTGTGCCTCAAACTCATCGGCAAGCGCTTACTGGCGTAACCCAGCTTCAGCGATACCAAAGGGGTCCGGTTGGCAACCGGGCTTGGTCAGCGAGTTACGCTACACCAACGATCGCCGAACTCGGGAACCCCGTGGCTCAAACTATTCCACCGGCTACCGATACGACCGGGCCGACCAATGCGCTAGCGGTGCCAGCATTTCGGTCGCTATGGCTCAACAGCGTCACGTTTTACCTTGTCTCCAATGCGCTGCGTTTCGTCTACGGCTGGGTGATTCTCGACGGTCTCGAGCGCGGCGAAACCTGGCAGGGCGCTGGTGTTTTTGTTCTCGGCGTGCCGTTGCTGTTCCTGCTCGTGCCGGCGGGCGTCTGGGCCGATCGCTTCGATCCGAAACGCATGCTGCTGGGCAGCCAGCTGCTGCTCATGGCCGTGATGGCGGCAACCGCACTCGGTATGGGTTCAGGTGCCGGGTCACTTTGGCTGGTACTGGTATCGGCGCTGTTGGCGGGTGTCGCAACCGCTCTTGGCTCGCCGGTTCGGGGCTCTTTGATTCCGTCGCTGCTTCCGACCGAACTGCTGTACAGCGGCATCGCGCTCAACGCGATTGCCATGACGTTGTCGATGGTTCTCGGGGCGGTCGCGGCCCGCCAGTTTGGCGACTGGTTCGGATTCGACGGCGCGTTTTGGTTCATGTTTGTGTTGCTCGGCCTCGGCATCTTGGCGCTCGCCACGATGGCGTCGCCCGGTCCCGCAAACCGCAATGACAAGGCAACGCTGCGAGAGTCGGTGAGCGAGGGCGTGGCCTTTGTGCGCAACGAGCGCGGCATTCTCACGCTGTTCTGGCTCCTCGCTATCTCAGGCGGCCTTATGTCGCCGGCGATGTTTGTCACCGCCCAAGCCCACATCAAAGAAGAACTCGGTCGCACCGCAGCCGATGCGGCCCCGCTCTTTGCACTCATGGGCCTCGGCATCATGGTGTCATCGATTGCGATCATGCGCCAAGGCAGCATGAAGAACAAGGCGGTGTTGTTCATGCGCGCCATGTTGTGTGGCACAACGACGGTTGGACTCATGGGCCTCACGACTGCGTTCTGGCAGATTCTGGCGCTCGGCTTTTTCATGGGTCTGTGCGGCGGCTTTTTCATCAACATGAATCAGGGACTGATTCAGGGCAACACCCCCAAAGAGGTCATGGGTCGGGTCATGGGCCTCTACGCGCTGGTGCAAGCCGGTTTGCTGCCGTTTGGTGCCTTGTTGCTTGGGGTGCTCGCTGACTCCATCGGCACTCGCATCACCATGGTTGGGGCCGGTGCGGTGGCCTTTGCGATGGTCCTGGCCACGTATGTGCGGGCCGAAGCGATCCGCCAAATCAACTAGTTGCATGAGCCTTGCAACGTTCAAGGATCTCTGCATCGACGCTGTCGACGCGCATCGGCTTGGCGACTTCTGGGCTGGAGCGCTCGGGTTAGCGTGCGAGCAGCGAACTGACGGCAACGCCGCGTTGACTGGACCGACGTCTGCGCACACCGTGTGGATCAATCAGGTGCCCGAACCCAAGACGGTGCGGCACCGCGTGCACCTTGACGTACATGTGGCGTCGATCGATCGCCTTGTCGCGCTCGGTGCCACGGTCATCGACGACCAGTCATTTCGCTGGACGGTTATGACCGATCCCGACGGCGGCGAGTTCTGCGCCTTCGTGCGAGAGCAAACAGCCGACTATCGGCTCTACGAGATCGTCGTTGGTTGTACCGACCATGGCGCTCTGTCGATGTGGTGGTCTGACGTCATTGGCGGTCGCCGGGTTCTCGATGACCGCGGCTTTTCATATCTCGAGCAGGTGCCAGGCGTGCCGTTCGACGCCATCTCGTTCGTGCCGGTTCCCGAAGCGAGGCAGACCAAGAACCGCGTACACCTCGATCTGGTCGCTGCCGAAGCTGGCACGCGCGACGAACTCATTGATGTGGGCGCGACGTTGGTGCGGGCTCGCGATGATGAGATCAGTTGGGACGTACTGGCCGACCCCGAAGGCAACGAGTTCTGTGTGTTTCCTGCTGACTGGTCGCCCGTAGCACGGTGACAGCCGGATCGGTATTGGTCGGTTGAGAGTGCCCGTTTGGGCCTTGTGGGCCGACCAATCGTGGCTGGGGATGGCCGGATCGGTATTGGTCGGTTGAGAGTGCCCGTTTGGGCCTTGTGGGCCGACCAATCGTGGCTGGGGATGATCTAGCTGATGGCGACTGGGGTGTCCACGTCGAGCCAGCGGAAGTAGCTCTCGTAGAAGTGGCGGATCTTCTGCTCGTTGTAGCTGGCGAAGATGACCTCTTGCTGCTTCTGGGCTCGCAGGCCGATCTGTACCTTGGGCAGGTTGATCGAGTCTTGCTGAAACACCTTGGCGGTTGCGCCGAGCTCGGTCGCGAGCGTCCAATCATCGTCGACGCCCAGGTGCGTGACCTCGGCCGGGGCTGGTCGCTCGCCTGGTGGGGTCGGCGGGAAGTACATGACTTCCATGATGCAGCTGTGCGGGTCAGAGCCATTTGGGCGGAACCGGTAGAAGATCGGGTTGAAGCAACCCCACGGCGACAGGTTCGGAAACACCGAATAGAAGATGGCGTCGACGAACTGGGCGTCGGCGAAGCTCTCGAGGTCGATGTCGTCGCCGTGGATCTTGCGCAGTGCGTCTCGCTTCTGGTCCGCAATCCAACTGCGAATCTCGCCGGGCGACTCGAGTTCGGCCGGCGGGTTCGGCGTCATCAGCGGAATCTCCTCCATGCCCTCGAGCAGCGGCCCACCAACCCACATGCACAGGTGAGGATCAGCCTGGGTCTGGGGCCCTTCGAGGTGGTTGCCGTGTTCGTCGAACCAGCTGTCGTGTCCGTCGAGATTGGTGACCCGCACGCGACCCTCATGTTCGCGTTCGTAAATGTGGCCGCTCATGGGGTGACGCCACTTGGCGAACTGCTTGCCGTCTTCGAGCCGCTCGTAATGTGGCATGTCGTAGAGGTGCGGGCTCTCGACGGCGTGCGGCGAAATCGCTCGCGAGAAGTTGCCGTAGACGTCATAGCGCGTGTTGGCGTCGCCAAGGTTTTCCATGAGTGTCGGGTGGGTCGCAACCACGTGATAGGCCTCCATGAAAGCTTCTTGGCAGGCCTTCCAGTTGACCGGCATGATCTTGGCCACGTGCGCTGCCTTGTAGCGCTCGGTGAACGGCAGCTGCTCGAAGTGTTCATCAATGCCGTCGAGGAACGTGGCGAGCGGTTCGGCGTCGAGGTCGGGATTGATGAACACAAACCCTTGCCAGGTGCCGACCTGAGCCTCGGGCAGCGAGTAGTCGGCGGTGTCGACGTCGGGGAAGTCCCACTCGCACGGAATCTCGCGCAGCGAGCCGTCGGTCTCCCAGCACCAGCCGTGAAACGCGCACCGCAGATTCTTGGCACCTTTGCCGTGCGACTCGCGTAGCTGGCGACCGCGATGCAGGCATGCGTTGCGGAACGCTTTGATCTCGTTGGGTGCAGTGCGCACGATCAAGAACGACAAGTGCGCGATGTCGTAGACGTGGTAGTCGCCGACCTCAGCGATCTCTTGTTCCATGCACGCGTACTGCCAGACCCGACTCCACAGCCGTTCGACTTCGAGATCGTGCCAGGCTTGTTCGTGGTAGACGGCAGCCGGCACCCGAGTGTTGCCCGGCGCCATATTCGACTCACGGCGGAGCACTTCGGACACCGGATGGGTGTCTTGGTCGAGTAGTTCGGCAAACGTGATGCCCTTGGCGATCGTGGTCTCGGTCATGTCCCAAGTGTGGCACCTGGGTTGTGGGTGCACGAACTCGCGCTTCGACTCAAGCGACCGAAGCGCCGCCAAGTAGATTTCAGTCGTGGACTTTGAACTCAGCCCAGAACTGGCCGCTCTCCAGGCGCGTGCGCGCGAGGTGGCAGCCGAGGGCGTCGCCAACTTCGGCCGGCACAACGACAGCTGGATCAATGGCTTCAGCAAAGACTTCGCCAAGCGCATGGCCGAAGAGGGCTGGATCGGCATGGGCTGGCCCAAAGAGCACGGCGGGCAAGAACGACCGCCGATCGAGCGGGTCATCGTCGCCGAAGAGATGATCTCGGCTGGCGCACCGATCGCGGCGATGTGGTTCGCCGATCGCCAGATGGGCCCAACGATTATCGCCTACGGAACCGCCGATCAGCAGGCCGAGTACCTGCCCAAGATGCTGTCGGGCGAGACCACTTGGTGTATCGGTATGAGTGAGCCCGATGCCGGAAGCGACTTGGCTGCCCTCAAGACCTCGGCGGTGCGAGACGGCGACAACTTCGTCATCAACGGTCAAAAGATTTGGACCAGCTTCGGCGACGTCGCCGACTACTGCTACTTAATCTGTCGCACGACCAGCGATGGGCCGCCGCACCGTGGCATTAGCGAGATCGTTGTGCCGATGGACACACCGGGTATCGAGGTGCGCCCGATCCAAGACATGACCACCAACCGGCATTTCTGCGAGGTGTACTTCACCGACGTCAAGGTGCCGGTCGAGAACTTGGTTGGCGTCGAGGGTGACGCCTTTAAGCAGACGATGGTGCAGTTGCAACACGAGCGTGGCGGTATCGATCGACTCGTGTCGAACCGGGCGCTCTACGAGATGGCGCTCGAGCGGGCTGACACGACCGACCCAATCGTGCGGCAGAAGATCGCGCAACTTGAGATGGGCTATCGGGTGGGCCGATTGCTCGTCTACCGCGAGGTGCAGAAACAGGCACCCGCTGGCTTCAGCGCCGCGACCAAGGCGTACTGCACCGAACATGAGTGGCGAGTAGCCGAGTTCGTCGCCGAGGTCTTCGGCCCCGAGGCAACGCTATGGAGCGACGTCACCCACGGGCTGCTCTACGCGCCCGGCTACACGATCATGGGCGGCACGAGCAACGTGATGCGCAATATCTTGGGTGAGCGAGTGCTCGGCTTGGCCCGCGAGCCGCGCGTCTAGATCCGTTCCATAAAGGGGCTGTCGCCCGGCGCCAGATTCTCGTGGGCTCGGCGCCAGTTCGCGAACGCCGCGACAATGCGCGGCGGGTCGCCGTGAATCTCGGTGAAGCAACCATTGGCCTCGCGAGTGTCGAAGTAGGCCGCGTCGACACCGTCGGCGTAGAGCCGGGTTGCGCACTCAAATCCCAGCGACTCGAGTCTGCTGAACTCGGCCTCGAAGTTGTGCACCAGACAGCCAACGTGGTGGAAGCCGGTGTGACCGGCCGCGTACATGTCGCGGTAGATCGACGGCGTGTCGTCGTGCTGCACGATGAACTGAATCTGATTCTCGCCGAGGTACCCAAACGCGTAGGACACGTCGGCCTCGTGGCTCGTACCTCGGTAGTCGAATCGGTCGGTGACGTGATGGGGCACTCGCACGAACGGCCCAGCGCCAAACAATTCGTGCCACTGCGTGATGGCGTCGTCAAGGTCGTTGACCAGGTACGCCTGCTGGAAGAACGGGTAGGTGGTGATGGGTGTGGTGATCGGGTTTTTCACAAGATGTCTCCGGTGGTTGTAAGGGTTTCTAGCGCGCCGTCTTGGGACCGGTCAGCGCAATACACCCGGTCGCGTGGGCAGTGCGAGTTCGCTCGATCATGTTGGCGGGCCCGCCGCTGTGATGCGTCGAGCTAATCGGCACCGAGAATCGGGGGAGCGCTCAGCTGTGGCCATAGCTCATCTTGGCACGATGCATTAGCGTCGCACTATGAGCGAGATTGATTCGAAGCACTTCCGCAACGTGATGGGGCAAGTGCCGACCTGCGTGACCGTCGTGACCGCGATGGTTGCTGATGCCGACACCGGCGAAGACAAGCCGATTGCGATGGTGATCGGAAGCTTTGTCTCGGTGTCGCTCGACCCGCCACTCGCTGGCTTCTTCTGCACGACCGACTCGTACTCATGGGGACTGCTGCGTAGCGCGAAGGTCATGGGCGTGAACGTGCTCGGGGCCGATCAGATTGACGTCAGCAATGCATGCATGCGCGAGCTCAACCAGCGTTTCGAAGGCCTCGACTGGTCAGTCGTCGATGGTGCTCCCAAGATCGCTGGGTGCACCGCGTGGTTGACGCTGACGCCGAACCAGGTCGTCGTTGCCGGTGATCATGAGTTTGCGTTGTGCAATGTGACCAGCCTCGATGCGGCCGATCCGGCATCGGAACCCGTGGTTTTCTATGGCGGCGGCTACCGCACCCTCGCCGCCAAGGCCTAGGGGCAAACAGAGGTCAGCTCTGAACAGACAGAGCTAGACATAGGTAAAGACGTAGGTAAAGACATAGGTAATTGTGCCTATCTCGGAACAAAAAGGGGGTCTGGCGCGTCTGGATCAACGTGGTTCCGCTTCTTTCACCCCGCATCCTCTTGACGATCGCGTTCTGTCTTGCGCTGGCTGGGTGTGGCGGCACCGGTCGCGATTCGCGCGTGGTGTCGTCTGCGGCTCCCACGCCTACGTTCGTTGCGTCGCCGCCGACAAGCACACCAGTGCAGCAGCTTCCGACCGCAACGGCGCCTCAGGCCGCTGCGCCAGCTTTGGTCCCAGGTGTGCCGAGCTCGCCAGTTCCGGTTTCTCCGACCGCCACGCCTAGCGCCGATGCAACAGTCGAAGGCGAGACCGATTCGCCTACCCAGCCTGGCCTGACGCCGACCGCTGTGCCGTCTACTGCGGTGCCGCCGACCGCTGTGCCGCCTACCGCGGTGCCGCCGATCCCTACCGCATCGATTGCTGCAGCGCCTCGACCCACCATCGCCCCGGCGCCGGTGCCAACGCGAGCGGCGCCGACAGCGGTTCCGACTCGTGTGCCTCCGACCCCTGTGCCTCCGACCCCCACAGCGATTCGCTACAGCACTGACAAGCTCGAAATCGGATGCTCGATTTCAAGGCAGAACATTCGGGCCGGCGAGGCAGTGACGCTGTCAGCGCTGCAAAGCCCGGCTGGTCCCTCGGTGCGCTACCGATTCAACCACGGCGACGGCACACAAGATCCTGTAGCGGTATCGCAGGCCTACTACGCGACGCCGGGTACGTACCAGGTCACACTCGACTGGTTCTTCTTGGGCTCGATCGGCACCGTGCCGTGTGGCACGGTCACCGTCAGCGGGGCCAGCGCCCCAGCTACGACCGCGAGCACTACCTACATCGGGCTGACACGCGATCAAGCAATCTCGCGTGCGGGCGTCAACGGCTACCGGCTCGTTCGGCTGGTCCGCGAAGATGGCGTCGTGTACCGAGCTGCCAGCGACTCTCGCGGCGATCGTCTCAACATTGAGATCGACAACGGGCGGGTAACAAGCGCATTTGCGGGCTAGCAAGCGCGGTCGCGAGCTAGCCAGCGCTTAGTGTTTGCAGCGATGGAACTCTCGCTGCCCAGCACGCCGCGAGGATCGATTGCCACTCGCGCGGTAGCCACACGGCTTGGCACCATCGCTCTCGTAGCCGCACTCGCCGCGACGGCCTGCGGCGCGACCCGATCGGCGGCCGAAGGCCGCACCACCTTGGCGGTGACGGTGCCCACGCCGACCGTAGAACTGCCGTTTCCCGCGCCGACCTCGTCAACGAGTCGCGTTGTTCCGGCGCTTTCCAACGGCGCATCAGATGATCGCGGCGCCGAAGATGACGTCGTCGCAACCACCCCGCCAATTCCGACCATGGCAGACGAGGGCACCCCGACCGCGCTTGTCGTGCCGAGTGTTGCGGCGACGCCCACGGTCGCGCCAACGCCGAGGCCGACGGCGACGGTCGTTGCCACCCCAACCGAGACGGCGACCGCCACACCGATCGCGTCACCAACGTCAACTCCGACGTCAACGCCAACTCCGACGTCAACTGCAACGACTAAGACCGACCCTGGCGACCCGGTTGAGTCACCGACCCCTGACCCCGACGTGACGCCCACGGTGACCCAAACCGCCACGCCGACGCCGGTGGTGACCGTCTCGGGCGGCATTGCTCAAATCGGCATCTCTTGCCAGCTCAGTCCGACTGGACCAGTCGGTGTCGGCGAGCAGATTCGGGTTCAGGCTGCACAGCAGATTCCGGCGACTGTGGCCTACGTATTCGATCTCGGCGACGGCTCAGCCGCTTCTGGTCGATCGGCCACAACGAGCTATGACCGACCTGACAACTACCCGGTCTTGCTGAAGTGGAGATACCAGGGCGAAGTCGGGGTCGTCGGCTGCGGCACCGTGCAGGTCGTGCTCGAGGATGAACTCGCCAACATGGCGGTCGACTTCGTTGGCCTTACCGAAGACCAGGCTCAAGCGCTCGCGGTCGAACGAACCCTGAGCCTGCGAGTGACTCGTCGCGACGACATCGCGCTTGTTGGAACCGCTGACTTTCGCTTGGACCGGATCAACATCGAACTCGATGATGGCTTCGTGACCCAGGCGTCGATTGGCTAGCAGATTGGGCGCGCCTCAGAACTCGAACTGCACCGCAGCGCGAGCGCTGATGTTGGGTCGAATCGCATCAGCGATGAGCTGGAGATGATCGGCATCATCGGCATAGGTGCGGTACTCGGCTGACGACGCGAAGTCGGCGACGACCGAGTAGTCCCAATTCCCGTCGCTTACACCGGCGTCGGGTCCGTGGCTGAAGTTCGCGATAAACGGAAGTTTCGCCATCTCATCGAGGCCATTAGCGATCGCGACGCGAGCATCATTGGTGACGTCGTCGTTCCATTTGAACATCACACAGTGTCGAAACATGTGGGTACTTCCTTCTGCGTTAGGCGGCAGTACAGGTTGTACATCCTGAAACATTCGTGGCGAGAATTGTTGGACCAAAAGCGACACGCAGTGCGTGTACCGACCATGAGATCACGAGACTGGAACCCAACCGTTCGTCTGCTTGTTCTGTTCGGTTTGGCCGCGGTTCTCGCGCCGTTGGCGGCCATTGCGGGCCCGGTTCCCGATGCCAGCGCTTGCAGCTTCGCGCCCGCAACCATAGGGGTCACCCCCTCGCCCGAGGTCACGGCTGGTGAGTGGCTGAAGGTGCGCGGAAGCGGGTTTGTTGACATTTCGTTTGAGCCCGTTGAGCCCGAAATCGATCCCGATACGGGCGAGACCTTGCCGCAGAATTCTTGCGCCGGACTCGTCGTGCGTCCAAAGGAAGCGGTGGTCATCAGCATTGGCGGGATTCCACTCGTCAAGGTGGCTGGCCCCGAGTTTGTTACCGAAGTGCAGGTGCCGAGCAGAATGGCGCCCGGCTGGACGACGCTCACGGCAGGCACAGCTGCCGTTGAGCTCGTCGTCGGGCCAAGCGCCCCCGAACCCTGTCCGTTGACGCCAAGTGCCGTCGTGCCCGACCACTGCGAGCCGTGTCCCGTTTACGTGAACGGAACGACGACGAAGCAGGCGATTCCCGAGCGGTGCCCTGATCCGTGTTCGCCGGTGCTTGGTGGGCCGGCGGTGTGGTGTCCGCCTGAGCCGTGTCCCGTTTACCTGGCCGATGCCCCGTTGACGCAGGCGATCCCCGAGCGGTGCCCTGATCCGTGTTCGTTGGTCGGTGGCCCCGCAAGTGATAGCGCTGCGGTGTGGTGTCCGCCTGAGCCGTGTCCGATCTATCAACGAGATGCTGTCGCCCCCAATGTGGTGGTCGAGGACAAGTGCTTCCCGAATTGCGGTGATGCCGACGGCAATAGCGAATTGCGCCGCTGCCTTGAGCCATCGCCGATTCCAGCGCCGGTTCCAGCCGGCAGCACCACGACTGATGTGGATGCGTCGAACGAGTCCGGCCCTAGGGTCGAGCCCGTCGCCAACGTGAGCTCGACACCTGAGGTGGTGCAAGGCGACGCGACGCAATCAACCCTGTTGCCGCCAGCTGATCTTACGTTGTGGTCGATCACGAGGTCGGTCGAGAGTGTCCGTGATCTCGTCGGGGCCATGGTTCTCGGCATCTTCGGCGGCTGAGACGATCCCAACGCGACGGTGCGGCTCGGGCAGGTTGCAGATGCAATGATGCTGATGTGACCGACGAGCTGGCCGACAATGACGCACACCACCGTTCGAGTCGCAGTCGGGTCAACGGCGGCACTCGCTGGCCAGACGAGGATCGCACGCACATCTTGGTGGTGACTCGCGGCCATCCGTTTGTGCGTGACCCATTCTTCGCCGCCTTCGAGTCGCTGGTTGGCGTCGAGTGGTCCCACGTTGAGCACCCGGTTGCGCAGCGACTGTTCAACCGCTCAGCTGCCCAAGACTTCGATGCCTATGTGCTCTATGACATGCCGGGCATCGAGTTCAGCACTGGCGGCGAACCGCCCAGATTCTTTGAACCACCCGACGAGTACGTCAATGGGCTGATGGAAATGCTCGACGATGGTGTGCCGCTCGTCGTGTTGCACCACGCGTGCGCAGCCTGGCCGGCCTGGCCTGAGTGGGCCGAGATCGTCGGCTCGCATTTTCTCTACCAACCCGGCACCTCTCGGGGCCGCGAGCTTCCAGACTCGGGCTATGCCCTGAGCGTTGAACACACGGTGACGCCGGTGCCCGGACATCCAATCACCGAGGGCCTTGAACCATTCAGCCTCACTGACGAGCTCTACCTGGCACCGGTGTTCGAAGATTCAGTTATTCCGCTCTTCACGAGCGACTACAGCTTTGTCGACGAGCACTTCTCGTCAGCTGCGCTCGCACTGCAGGGTCGACTCAACGCCAGCGACCAATGGAAGCACCCGCCGGGCTCGAACCTCGTCGGGTGGGTCAAGTCTTACCGCAACAGCCCGATCGTGTACCTGCAGTTTGGCGACGGCCCGGCGACCCATGAGAGCGAGCACTTTCGCGAGGTGTTGCGCCGATCGATCGCATGGGCCAGTTCCGACGACGCCCGTTCATGGGCGGCGTCTCGCTCGTCGACCTCGCCAGCCCAACAACAAGGCAAATAACAAGTCGAAGAACAAAAGCGACTTGCGGTGTAGCGCTGGGCGGGCGGCTCGCGTACTGTTAGTGGTTCAACGAGGCAATCAACTTTGAGGAAGTCCACACCATGAGCATGCGCGATCGCGTACAGGCAATGTTCACCACTCCAGTCGCCGAGGCGCACTGCGACGGACCGTGCGGTGTCTATGACCCAGCATCGGCTCGCGTGACGGCTGAGGCCGTGCTCTCGATGACCAAGAAGATGCTTGATCTGCATGTGCCCGAGGGCAGCGATGATGCAGCGTGGGCTTCGTACTTGAACACGATGAGCCGCTTTGCGGCCATCAAAGAAGAGCAGGCCGAATCCACCAAGCACGAGATCCTCGTGCTCTGGACCGACTACTTCAAGCCCGACCACCTCGAGGCCTACCCCGACTTGCACGACACTTTCTGGACCGCAACCAAGTTGTGCTCAAAGACCAAGCAGAATGTCGACGTTGAGGCCGCCAACGAACTGATGGCATCAGTCGAAAAGATCCACAAGATGTTCTGGGAGAGCAAGAACCGCGACGTGGCGTGGGTGCCAGCTGTCGGCTGATCACCACACGGTGAGCAGCAGAATGCGCCAACTTCGAGAGATTTCCCTGCGGGCGCTGCGTAAGCGGCGCCCGTGGCGCGTCTCGGGCGACAGCATGGTTCCCGACTACCTCGATGGTGATCTGGTGCTGGTCGACCCGGCGAGCGAGATCAGCCAAGGCGACGCAGTGGTGGCCCGTCATCCATTTAAGAACGTCGAGATCATTAAGTACGTGGCCCAGATCGATGATGATGATCACGTGCAGCTGCGCAGTCCGCAGGGCGACGACAGTCGTCAGTTTGGGCGGGTTCCCCGTCACACGGTTCGTGGCCGGGTGACGATCAATGTGACTGCTCATCGAGCGGGTCGCAACGCGGTGAACCGGTGACGGTCTTGATAGCGGGCGGCGGCATCGCTGGCTTGTCCATGGCATTGACGTGTCACCAGATCGGTGTGCCTGCGGTGGTGCTCGAATCAGTTCGCGAGCTCGCACCGCTTGGCGTTGGCATCAATTTGCAGCCCAATGCGGTTCGCGAGCTGTTCGACATGGGATTCGAAGCCGATCTGCCATCGATTGGTATCGAGGCGCAGGAATGGGCGTTGGTCGGGCGCAACGGCAATGACATCTGGGCCGAACCCCGGGGTCGCAAGGCTGGCTATCGCTGGCCGCAGTACGCGGTGCACCGCGGCCAGCTTCAGATGCTGCTCTACCGAGCCGTGGTTGACCGCTTGGGCCCAAATGCAGTGCGAACGTCGCATCGAGTGATCGGGTATCGCAGCCTCGCCGACCGTGTGGTAGCTGTGGTCGACACTCGCGACGGGTCGCAATCTGAGATCGAAGGCGACATTCTCATAGCTGGCGATGGTCTGCACTCCAAAGTGCGTCAACAGATGCATCCCGATCAGCCAGAGCCCCACTGGGGCGGGCAGGTGATGTGGCGTGGCGCGACGCCGGGGCCGTCGGTGCGCACGGGCGGCTCGTTCGTGTTGGTTGGCTCTCTCGAGCAACGGTTTGTTACCTATCCGATCTCAGCCGTCGATCCAGCGACCGGCATGCAGCTCCAAAACTGGATTGCTGAGTTGACATTTGACCCAGACAGCGGCTGGCCCGTGCTGGACTGGAATCGCCAAGTCGACGTCGCAACGTTCATGCCAGCGTTCGAGTCGTGGGACTTCGATTGGATCGACATTGCAGGATTGGTGCATGGGGCTCCCGCTGTCTGGGAGTTCCCGATGGTTGATCGAGACCCCGTCGACCGCTGGGTCGATGGTCGAGTCTGCTTGATCGGCGACGCCGCCCATGTCATGTATCCCGTGGGCTCTAACGGCGCAAGCCAGGCGATCGTTGATGCTCGAGTGATGGGCGCAAGACTGCGGTCGCACGGCGTCGGGCCAGCGGCCTTGTCCGCCTTCGAACGTGAGCTCATCGACGAGATGTCGGCGCTGGTGCTGCGTAACCGGGGTCATGGTCCGGTGGGCATCCTTGGCGAAGTCGATGATCGATGCGGTGGCGTGTTCGACAACATCGACGACGTGATCCCACGCCACGAGGTTGAGGCCTACATGGCGAATTACAAGACTGCCGCCGGTTTCGCCGTCGAAGTGCTCAACTCCACTCCGTCAACGCTGTAGCTCTCGCCGTCAACGCTGTAGTCCACTCCGTCAACGCTGTAGCTCGCGAGTACTTACGCATCTTTGGCGAAGGATGCTGAGGACCCGAGTATCTCCAGCTGCAACCGCTCGAGAATCGCTCGATGGCGATCCTCGCCGCGTCCGGAGCGCCAGCAGACGTGATGGCCTCCGTGCAGGCGCTGCACGATTGGTCCAACGGGAACGAGCAATCCGCGTTCAACCATGTCGCTGAGCAGGTGTTGCCAGCCAAGCGCAATGCCATTACCGGCAAGTGCTTCTTGGATCACGGTCGGGTAGGCGTTGTAGACCAGTCGGGGCCGTGCGGGGGTTATGGGGTGGTCGGCTTCAGCGAACCATTCCTTCCACGTCATGTTCGGGCGCCCGACGTCATCGATGTGCAACAGATTGTGCAGTGCCAAGGTCGCCGGGGCCGTTGCGGGGCCCAGGCCCAGCTCGTCGGCCAGGCTTGGCGCAGCGAACGGCCTGACGGCCTCGTGGAACAGCATCGTGGTATCCCACTGGGGCCAATTGGCCGTGCCCGGAACGATCGCCATGTCCCAATTGCGTGAGTCGAGCTCAGCGCTGCGTTCAAAGATGCGCAGTCTGATCTCGGCTCCGGCCGCAGTCTCAAGTTGATCCAGCATCGGCACAACCCACGTGGTGGCCATTGCGGGCTGCACTGCCAGCACGAACGCCGCGGGCGTATCGTCGAAGTCGGCGATGGTTCGCTCGAGCGTGGCAAAAGTGGTTTCGACCGCGTCGGCCAGGCTGCGTCCGCGTTCGGTAAGAGCGAACGACCGACCGGATCGCTCAAAGAGTTCGACGCCCAACTCGCGCGCGAGTGAGGCCATGTGACGTGAGACTGCCGGTTGGCTGATCTGGAGTTCGCGAGCAGCCGCAGTGAAGCTGCCGGCTGTCGCAACGGCGTCGAAGACTGCGAGGCGATGCAGCTGCGGTATGCGAGTGAGAAGCGGGCGCATCAGCCGATACTAGACATAACGCAGCGTTATGAGTGGTGTGCAGCTTTGGCTCTTGTCGCCTGGAACACCCTCGATCAAGATGGGTGAATGAACAACCCTGCGCATGGTTCCACCCACGAGAACTTCCCGACTCGGGCTCGAGTGGTGGTAATCGGCGGCGGTGTTGGTGGCGCCAGCACGTTCTTCCACCTGACGACGCACGGCTGGAACGACGTCGTCTTGATTGAGCGTGATGAGTGGGCATCAGGAACCACGTGGCACTCGGCAGGTCAGGTCACGCAGTTCGGCACCGTGCAGACGATGGTCGGACTCAAGAAGTACTTGTGCGAGCTCTACACCAAGCTCGCAGCTGACCCCGACCGGCCCATTACGTATCGCAGCCACGATGGTGGGATTCGGCTCGGCTATGACCGGCAAGACCTCGACGGGTACTCGCATTTCGTTGGCATGGCCAAAGGTATGGGTGTCGACTTTGAGGTCATCGGGCCAAGCGACATGGCCGAAGCACATCCGCTGCTCGATGTCACCAATCTCACCTGTGGTCTGTGGGACCCCGTCGATGGCGACATCGACCCCACCGGGTTGGTCGTCGCTCTGGTGCATGCCGGGCGCAAAAACGGCGGTCAAGCATTCCGCTTTACCGACTGCGAAGGCCTTACCGAGACGGCCGACGGATGGATCGTGCACACCAACCAGGGCGACATCGAATGCGAGAGCATCGTCAATGCCGCCGGCTACCGGGTGCACCAGGTCGCGAACTTCTACAACCTCGAATCTGCGGTGTCTTCAATGGAACACCAGTATTTCCTCACCGAAGAGTTGCCCGAGCTCGCCGAACTCGGGCGACGGGTTCCGCTGCTTCGCGATCCCGGCGACGATTTCTATAGCCGCCAAGAACACCACGGGCTGCTGGTTGGCATTTATGAGCAAGGGTGCAAAACCTGGGGTCGAGACGCCATCCCGGTCGACTTTGCCAACAAGCTCGAGCCCGCAGACCTCGACCGCCTCGAAGACAACATGATGCGCGTGTTCGATCGGCTCCCGATCCTTCAGACCGCTGGTATCTCGTCGGTGGTCAACGGGCCAATCACCTACTCGGGCGACGGCACACCACTCGTCGGTCGATTGCCTGGGCGTCGAAACGCGTACTGCATGCTTGGGCTGCGGGCCGGCGTCGGCGAGGGAGGCGGGCTTGGCAAGGTGCTGGCCGAGATCATCGTCGACGGCCAATCTGAGTGGGATACCTGGGTGCTCGACCCCCGCCGGTTCACCCAGTACGCCGACGAGGCATACACCTCGAAGAAGGCCATCGAGGAATACCAACGTGAGTTCGTGTTCGATCACCCCGACGAGCATCGACCCGCCGGCCGCGGCGCCAAGACAACACCACTCACCGAGGTGTTGGCGGCCGCCGGAGCCGAGTTCGGGGTAATCAACGGCTGGGAGCGAAGCCTGTACTTCCATCGCGCTGAGAACGACTTCGAACACGTGCCAGCGTTCAGGTTCTCGACATTTCATGACCAGGTGGGGCGCGAGACTCAAGCCGTTCGGTCAAATGTCGGCGTCGCCGAGATCAGTGGGTTCACCCGGTTCCTCGTGCAGGGCCCTGATGCGGTTGCTTGGTTTGACGGTCTGACGGCCGGGCGCATTCCTGCGGTTGGCCGCACCTCACTGGCGTACGTGAGCGACGAGCAAGGCCGCTTCCTCTCAGAGTTCACGATGACCCGACTGACAGAGAACAGCTTTTGGCTACTCAGCGCCGCGGCTGCTGAATGGCACGACCTTGACGTGCTCAACGACGCGAATCCACCCAACGGCGTCACGATCACGAACCTGACCCATGACCACAATGCCCTGATGGTTGCCGGACCGAACGCTCGTCGCGTCTTGGCCGCGATCACCGACGCAGCACTCGACAACGCATCGTTCCCGTGGCTGGCAACTCGCTCGATTGAGGTGGCAGGCCACGAGGTCGTCGCACTGCGCGTGAGTTTCACCGGCGAGTTGGGATGGGAGTTGCATATGCCCATGGCGGCATCGATCCCGGTGTACAAGGCGATTCATGCCGCAGGCGCTGACCTCGGCATCATCAACTTCGGGCTGCTGGCGACTGAGTCAATGCGGCTCGAAAAGAACTACCCAGGCTGGAAGTCCGACCTGCATACCGAGTTCACCGTGCTCGAGGCGGGCCTCGACCGGTTCGTCAACCTCGACAAGCAGTTTCAGGGGCGTGATGCCATCGTGGCGCAACGCGATGCAGGGCACCGACGAGTGTTCGTTGCAATGGAAATCGACAACACAACGGCTGCCGCCCACACGGGTGACCCGATCTACTCCGGCGGCGAGCTGGTCGGCGTCGTCACGAGCGGTGCATATGGTCACCACACCGGCACCAACATCGCTATGGGGTACGTCGACCCATCGGTGGCAGCGCCAGGTACTGAACTCAGCCTCGAAGTGATTGGCGATCGATGCGCCGCCACGGTGCGGGCTCGGCCAATGTTCGATGCCGAACACGAGAGGCCGAGGGTCGACGCGAGCTGACGTTCGGCTAGCCCGGCCGGGTTGATCTGCGCCTGACTTGGCCGATACTTAGCGGGTGTATCCGTCGGTTCGCGATCCCGCTTTGCGGGGCCCAAAGGGAACTGGCTTTAGCGGGGCCAGCGGCATACGTTCCAAGGTGCTCTCGCAGAACCTGGTCGCCCTCGGGTTGACGAGCTTCTTTAGCGATATCTCTTCGGAGATGATGCTGGCCGTCATACCGCTGTTTCTGACAACGACTCTTGGTTTCAGCATCTTGGGTTTTGGGCTATTCGAAGCGGCCTATCAAGGGACGAACGCCCTTTTCCGGGTGGTTGGTGGCTCGGTGGCAGATCGCCGCCAGCGTCACAAACAAACTGCCGCGACCGGTTACGCGATCTCAGCGCTGACCCGCCTCGGACTCGTCGCGAGCGCTCTGACGGCTGGTGTCCCCGCGGTTCCGTTCCTGCTCGCGGACCGAGTTGGCAAAGGCATCCGCACAGCACCGCGCGATGCGCTCATCTCGCTCTCGACCCACCCGAATCACTTGGCGACGGCGTTTGGCGTTCACCGCTCGCTCGACACTGCGGGAGCGATGCTCGGCCCGCTGCTGGCCTTCGCAGTGCTCGCAGCAGCGCCCGGGGCCTTTGATGCAGTCTTTGTGGTGAGTGCAATCGCTGCGGTGATTGGTGTCGCAATCATCTCGATGTTCGCCCAAGAGCGCACCGGAGCGCTCGAGCCGCGACCGAGTGTTACAGGGTTTCGGTCGCAATGGAGCGCCGTGTTGAAGACCCCAGGCGTGCGCCCGCTCATCATCGTTGCTGGAGTGCTGAGCGCCTTCACGATCGGTGATGCATTCATCTATCTGCTCATTCAACGCGCGACCAACATGAGCGCTCGCTTCTTCCCGTTACTCTTCGCCGGAACAGCGGTCGCGTATCTACTGCTGGCAGTTCCGTTTGGCCGGATCGCTGATCGGGTCGGCGCTGCCAAGGTGTACGTCTCTGGTCACCTGCTGTTGGTCGGGGTGTACGTGGTCGTTGCCTGGTCGGGGCTCGGCCTCTTCGCGAGCATCGCAGCGCTCGTGTTGTTAGGCGCGTACTACGCAGCGACCGATGGTGTCGTGGCTGCGCGGACCTCGCAGTTGGTACCCGAACAGGTTCGGGCGAGCGGCATTGCGCTGGTCACCGTCGTAATCGCAGTTGGTCGAATGCTGTCGGCTGGCCTGTTTGGTTGGCTGTGGCATTCGGTTGGGCGAAGCGAGGCCGTGGTGATCTGGTTGTGTGGTCTCGCGGTGGTTCTCGTCATCGCAGCCGTCATGGTGGCCAGTTCGCTTGATCGCTCGGACCCTGACATGAGGAGCGCAAAGTGAATCGTTCAGGAGTCGCAGGGATCATCGGTGTCGTGCTCGTTCTTTCGCTCGGCGGCGTCGCGTATGTCGCTTGGGCCTCCAACCGCGTCGATGACGAAATCGCGACCCGCGAAGCGAGGGCGCTAGAAGCTATTGAGAACTTCTCGACTCACCAGGATGAGTCCGGCCCCGCCTCAACCGCCGAGCGCGAAGCCGGCGAAGCATCAGACCAAGGTGAGGCGGCGCCCGTCGAGCCTTCGCCGATTGAGCCTGGAGCCGTGGTGGGTATCAATCGGGTGCCGGGTGATGACTATGGGCGAGTTGTCGTGTTGCACGCCGATGGCACTCGTCAATTGCTCGAACGGCGCTGCGAGCGCCTGCACATCGCCGCGCAGCTCGGCATCTGTGTGAGTCGCGAAGAATCGTTCGGCCTAGCGACATTCACGGCGCGATACCTCGACGCCGCCGACACCGAGCTGCGTGAAGTCCGGAACTTCCCGAGCCAGCTACCGAGCCGAGCCCGCGTTTCACCCAGTGGCACGCTTGTGTCAACGACCGCCTTTGTGACGGGCACCTCGTATGCAGATATCGGTGGTGAAGCCGAGACGCTAGCCATTGTTGATGAGGCAGATGCCAGCACCAATTTGCGTGGCCTGACCCAGTTCGAAGTCCTGTCGAGGGACGACCGATATCAGGGCGTCGTTGGCGAGTACTGGGGCGTCTCGTTTGTCGACGAAGACCAGTTTTGGGTGACGGGGTTCTTTGGCGAAGAACCCGAGGTGCTCGAAGGCAGTGTCAGTCGGGGCGTCTTGACACCCTCAGGTCTCGCAGGCAGTTGCCCTTCGGTGTCGCCCGACGGATCCACGCTCGTCTTCAAGCGACTCCAAGATGACGGTGAGGGCTTCGATCTCGTGGCTGCCAACCTCGACTCGGGAACCACCTGGTTGCTCGGCGAGTCTCGGTCGGTTGATGATCAGGTCGAATGGCTCGACGATGACACGATTCTGTATGCCCTGCACACCAATTCAGTCGAAGAGGGCGGCGCGGCAGTTGCCCAACCACAGTTCGATATTTGGTCGCTTGATATCGCCGAAGGGTCCGAACCACAGTTGTTTCTTCCGGCCGCTGACTCGCCAGCTGCCATTCGCGAGTAGCGCCCTGCGTCGGGTACCGGCGACAAACGCTTTGTCGACAGTGTTGTGCGACATACTTGGTCTCGGAGCGACTCGCTTCGACGACATCGGAGTTTTCACACCACTATGAAAATTGATAACAGCTTCATGATCGATGCCCCGATCAGCGAAGCGTGGGCTCTGCTCACCGACATTGCCGAGATAGCTCCGTGCCTGCCCGGCGCGAAATTGACCGATGAGACCGACGAGGTGTTCACCGGATCGGTAAAGGTCAAAGTGGGTCCGGTTACCGCCGAATACAAGGGCACAGCCGAATTCGTCGAGCGCGATGATGACGCGCATCGCGCGGTAATCGATGGCAAAGGCCGCGACTCGCGAGGCGCTGGCAACGCGCAAGCGCTGATCACGGCCGAAATGTTTGAAAACGGCACTCAGACGCAGGTCGATATCAGTACCGATCTCAAGATCACCGGCAAGGTCGCGCAGTTCGGGCGCGGCGTTATGCAAGACGTGAGCGAGAAGCTGCTCGGCCAGTTCGCTGAGTGCCTCGCGACCAAGCTCGAAGGTACGACGGCCCTTGAAGACATCGCCACCGAGAGCGCCGCCGCTGACCAAGCAGACGACGATGGGGCAGTGCCACGTGATGCCGCTGCGGCGGGGGCCGCGGGTGTTGCTGCTGGACTCGCTGGCAAGGCTGCGAGCACCACCGCTCGCCAGCGTGCAGACGCATCCAACGGCGCAGACGATGACGATGACGCGCTCGACCTGCTTGACGTAGCTGGCGGCGCTGTCTTTAAGCGTCTCGTGCCCATCGCGCTGTTAGTGGCGCTCATCATTGTTGTTTTGATCATCGCAGTTGGCTGATCGGAATCGCCCATGAAACGAGCTGACAAGGCGAATCGAATTGGTGAAATTCTCGACGATCTGTATCCCAAGCCACCGATTCCCCTCGACCACACTGACCCCTACACGCTGACAGTCGCCGTTGCGCTCTCGGCACAAACGACCGACAAAAAGGTCAACCAGATAACTCCGGCACTGTTTCGCGAAGGGGGCACGCCAGAGGACATGGCGTCGCTTGATCCCGACCGCATCCTCGAACTCATTCGCGAAGTCGGACTTGCGCCGACCAAGGCGAAAAATCTGTCAACGATGGCCCACCAGATTCTCGATGCGGGCGGCGAGATCGTGGCGGACTGGGAGTTTCTCGAATCGCTGGCGGGTGTGGGCCACAAGACCGCCAGCGTCGTCATGGCCCAAGCATTCGGCGTGCCAGCGTTTCCCGTTGACACCCACATTCATCGGCTCGCCGATCGTTGGGGCCTGTCCGACGGTTCGACGGTCGTGAAAACCGAACGCGACCTCAAGGCGGTGTTCCCCAAAGAGACCTGGAACCGCCGTCACCTTCAGATCATCTTCTTTGGCCGCGACTGGTGCCCGGCTCGCAATCACGACCTTGCGGCATGTCCGATCTGTGGGTGGGCGGCGACGAAAAAGCGAATCGCTGCCGAAGCGAAGCGCTGAGTCAAGCAGCCCAGCTAGCAAGAATTTATGGAGATCCGGGACCAAACCAGGGGCCACAGACGTGGATTCGGTAGAAGCTTTCGTTGGGACCCGCCGTGGCAGACATCGCACTTGCAGGATTGTTAGCGGTGACTACCTCGCGCGAGTCGGCGTTTGCCACGTTCTACCAGCGCAACATTGCGAGCTTGACCCGCACGCTGACCGCGTCGCTGGGCGATCATCAGCTGGCCCAAGAAGCGGCCCAGGAGTCGATGGCGCGAGCGTGCGAACGGTGGGAGAAGATTCAGGGCTACGACAATCCGACGGGGTGGTGCTACCGGGTTGCCATGAACTGGGCGACGAGTCGATGGCGCAAACGACGCCGTGAGATCATCACCGATGAGTTGCCGCCACCCGCGAGGCTAGTCGACGAGCTCGATATTGGAATACAGGACCGAGTGCTCGAAGCGCTCCGTGGCCTGTCGCTTGAACACCGATCGGTCATTGTGTTACGGCTGATCGAAGACTGGTCGATCACCCAAACTGCCACTGCCCTCGGTATCGCCGAAGGCACGGTGCAAAGCCGATACGCCCGAGCCCTCCAGAAGCTTCGCGTTGAGCTGGGAGATATCCATGACTGACGACTTCGAGAACCTGATCCGGTCCGCTGGTCGCGGCCTAGGCTCCGCAGGCGAGACGCCGACCTACCACGAGGCCTACAAACGCGGCCAGCGCCGTCGATTCGTTCGGCGAGCGGCGATGACGACCGCTGGTGCCTGTGTGGTCGTGCTCGCGTTTGTGGTGAGTGTTGGCCCCTTTGGCTCTGGCGAATCAACAGAAGTCGCCGACATTGTCACCAGCGCGGTCGAGGCAACGTCGAGTGCAACCGTTCCGACCACCGCTCCGGTTTTGTCGGTGCCGACGATTTCTGACGATACAACGGTCGCTCCTGACCTCGATGTCCCCGACGTGAATCCTGTTGCGACTCCGCCTCTTGCTCTGCCTCAGCCGAGCGCACAGCCGACGTCTGCCCCGCAGCCGACCGCACCGATTGTGACTGCGGTGCCGTCGCCCGACCCGCCGTCAACCGTCGAGACAATCGACGAGACAATCGACGAGCCCGAGGCCACCCCCGTTCCGACGCCCACCGAAGCCCCGATCGTTTCGACTGCCGACCCGGTTGAGACCGTCGAGCCGACTGACGTTACAGATGACCCAACAGCGGTCGCTGGAGTCAGCGTGTTCGGCGGATCTGCGGTGGCTCAAGATGAGGGTCCCGCGGCGGGTGCCGTCGCCACGAATCCTGCTCCCGTGGACCCTGACGCGCGCGCCCCGACTTCGACGCAAGAACCAGATTCAACTGCGACTGCCACGTCAGTACCTGCGGCAAAGGCCTCTGCAGCGCCCGACGCAGTCGTGCTCGTCGATGTTGGGCTGTCTCGCGGAGCCACAACGTTGCTTTGCGATACCGATTTTGATGGCGCGACGGATTCGAACTGCGAGTTGCTTACAAGCTATGCGTGTTCGACCGAGGCCGAGGCGAGAGAAGGCTTCGTTGCCGACGACACTGACGGCGACGGCGTGCTCGATACCTGTGTGCCAACGGGCGATTTGCAGTGTCAGGCCACATCTCGGGGCACCACTAGCCGTGTCCCGTGTTTGATCTACCAAGTCTTCGACTGAGCAGTTCGGCAGCTGAAACGAATATCACGAGATTTCTTTGAAGATCCGGGACCATTCTGAACCAGCTGGGCGTGTGACTAGGGCGAACGTCATTTGCGTTTGCGCACTGGCCGGCCGTGCAGTAACCAAGCCCGCTTCACGGCCGGCCAAATATCTCGGTAGTTGCCTGAGTTAGTCGGCCCGTACCGCTACATCGAGGGCCAGGCCCAGCATCTCGTCGACCCCCTGTTGGCGTTCGGTCGGGCTGAGGTGCTCGCCGGTGACCAGGTGGTCCGTCATCGTTAGCAGCGCGACAGCATCAAAGTGCTCAAGCTCGGCTATCGCATAGAGGGCGGCAGCCTCCATTTCGACACAGAGCACCCCGTTTGCCGTGTGTCGATCTCGTGCATCGTCGTCGGGTTCATAGAAGACGTCGCTCGTAAACACGGTGCCGCGGGTCATTTCGAGTCCGCGTTCTGCGCCGAGCGTGGCCGCTAGGTCGGCAAGATCCGCGGTCGCTGCAAACGGCTCGTGAGCCCCGAGCACGTGGGGAAGATTGCTGTTCGTCACGGCCGTATCGGCGATCACGATCTGGCGTAACGCAAGATCTGGCCGGTACACGCCCGCGGTGCCGACCCGCAGGATGCGAGTGACCCCGTAGTGGCGCACGAGCTCGGTGATGTAGATAGCGGCTGATGGCATGCCCATGCCCGAGGGCATCACCGACACGTCTGTGCCGTTCCACGTGCCGGTAAACCCGTCCATGGCCCGCACGCTGGTGACGAGCCGGGTGTCATCAAGAAAATGCTCGGCGATGTGGCGGGCCCTGAGCGGGTCGCCAGGCATCAGCACGGTGCTGGCAAAGTCGCCGTCGGCTGCGGACAGATGCGGAGTGGGCATTAGTCGAGTGCCGCCAGATCGGCGTCGGTAGCGATTTCGGCCTGCTTGGCAAGCATCCACTCTTCGAAGTCGGGAGTGCTCCAAGCGTCGTGGCGTCCTTGGGCATAGAATTCCGCGTTGCGGTGATACATCCATGCATTCAATCGATTTGCTCGACTGTTGTCGCGCTCGGTCTTGAGCTTCGCTGGCGCCCCCATGATGATCGAGTTCTCGCCGAACACGCTTCCTTCGGTGACGAACGCTCCACCAGCCACGATCGAACCCGATCCAATGACTGCGCCGTCCATAATTGTGGCGTTGATGCCGATCAGGCAGTTGTCGCCGATAGTCGCGCCATGGATCGTGCAGTGATGGGTGATCGAACAGAAGTCTCCGATGATGGTCGGCTGCGGTGCACCGACGTGCAGCATCACGAAGTCTTGAATGTTGGTCATACGACCGATTTCGATCGATGCCATCTCAGCCCGCATCACCGTCTGAGGCCACACGGAGCTTCTGGCCCCGATCGTGACCCGGCCGTAGATGTTTGCTGATTCATGAACCCACACCGAGGGATCGATTTGCTGCATGTTCTTAAACATAAGGCGTCCTAAGCTGGGTGGTGTGCTGATTGTCGTGTCTCCTGCCAAGTCACTCGATTTCGAGTCTCCGCTCACTACCAAGAAGTCGAGCGAGCCTCGAATGCTTGACCAAGCTGAGCAGCTCGTGCAGATCATGGCCGCGAAATCGCCAGCTGACATCGCCGGGCTCATGAACGTCTCGCCCAAACTTGCCGAGCTCAACTTTGAGCGGTTTCAAGATTGGCAGATCCCGTTTACGTCTGAGTCAGCCCGCCCCGCAGTGCTCGCCTTCAACGGCGACGTCTACACCGGCCTCGACGCCCCAGCATCATTTACCGAGCGCGACTTCACGCACGCCCAGAAGACCTTCCGCATTCTTTCTGGGCTCTACGGCGTGCTTCGGCCGCTCGACCTGATGATGCCGTACCGCCTCGAGATGGGCACCAAGCTCGCTAACCGCCGCGGCTCCAATCTCTACGAGTTTTGGCGCGCCGAGGTAACCGAGACGCTGGCCGGCGACCTCGCTGCGAGCCCGGGGGCCAACGTGCTCGTCAACCTGGCATCAAACGAGTATTTCGGCGCCGTCGATACCAAGACCCTCGGTAGCCGAGTGATTTCGCCGGCGTTCCTCGACAGCAAAGACGGCACCAACTTCAAGAACGTTAGCTTCTTCGCGAAACGAGCGCGCGGCGCGATGAGCCAGTACCTCATCAAGGAACGCATCACGACAATTTCCGGCATCAACGGATTCACCGGCATGGGCTATCACTTCGACGAGTCTGACTCGACCCCTGACCGGCCGGTCTTCAAGCGAACCAACTGAAACGACGCATCTTTTCATGCCCACGTACCCGCAAACGTCTTTCGCAACGCCCCCAGGCGCGACCCGCATCACGCTGGTACGCCATGGGCAGTCCCAAGCTGCTGACACCGAGGGCGAGGACTTTCCGCTCAAAGACGGTCATGGTGATCCACCGTTGACCGAACTCGGCGAACGCCAAGCCGTCGCCGTGGGCGAGCGTCTGAAGAGCGAGGCGATCGACGCCTTGTATGTCTCGACGCTCACTCGAACGCACCAGACCGCTGCGCCGCTCGCCGCGGCGCTCGAGATGACGCCCACCGAAGAAGCAGATCTACGAGAGATCTTCCTCGGCGACTGGGAGGGTGGGCTGTTCCGCCACATCATGCATCAACAAGAGCATCCGGCAGCGATCGAGTTTCGTAAGACCTATGACTGGGGCGTCGTGCCCGGTGCCGAGACCAACGCTGAGCTCACAGAACGCACCAGCGGTGCCCTCAAGCGGATCCACGCAACCCACCCCGATCAGCACGTTGTGTGCTTCGTGCATGGTGGCGTGATCGCGGCGCTGTGTTCGTACGCCGCTGGTTCGCACATGGCGGGGTTCGCAGGTTCAGACAACGCAGCCGTGCATCGCCTCGTGCTGACCGATGACCGTTGGTTCATACGGGCCTTCAACGACACGAACCACCTCGGCGACGTCGGCACCCCGGTCGCCGAAATCACCCAGCACGCCTAGGCCGCTAACTGAGCAGCGCTTCGGCGATGCGTTGGACTTTTAGGGCCTCGGCGAACGTCGCGAGTGTGTTGGGCTCACCGCGGACCAGGCTCGCCATCTGACTGAGCTGCGCGGCATAGGCTGCGGGCCCGCCAACAAGGGCGTCATCGACAGTCGGCGTCCACACGCCGCCGTTGTCGCTGTGGTCGAGCTGATACCAGTTGGTGAGTCGCCACGACCGCGACGCAGCTCGCACGGTGAACTGCACCTCGTCGCCGCCGGCGCTATCGCTGGTGCCCTGAAGGTAGGCCGGTACTTGGCCGTAGCGAAGTGTGGCGTGAAGCCCTTGCTCTGATGTGCCGTCGGCGGGCCATTCGACGTGCTTCGAGTCGATCTCGCCATCGCCAAACAGGCGGTGCAACAAGAACAGGTAGTGCGAAACGACCTCGCGAGTCCATCCGCCCTGGTCTCGGTCTCGAAGCCACCCGGCATTGGCCTGCCACGCTCGCGGCCATTGTTCGAAATGGACCCGCAGATCCGCGTGGTGGATTGGTTCGTCGTGGGCTTCGACCGCAGCCACGAGTGCCAGGGCCGGGGGAGCAGCCCCGAAGACAAAGTTCACTGCCGCGGCGATGCCTGACTGCTCAACGCGTTCAACCATCGCAGCGCTCTGGGCGTCGTCAACGCCGAGCGGTTTCTCGCACAACAGCGCCTTGCCGGCTGCGAGGGTCGCATCGACGAAGACCTCGTGGTGCACGGGGGGCACCGCCACGTACACCAGGTCGACGGCATCGTCTTGCATCAGTGCGGTGGCCGAGTCGGCGATCGCGATGTCGAATCGTTGCTGCGCTGCAGTCGACGCGCTAGCAGAGACGTCGTAGCCGCCAACCACACGAAAGCCATCGTTGAGCTCGAACTGTTCGACGTATCTCAAGCCGACGGTGCCGAGACCGATAACAGCGACGCCGACGGGATCTGTGTTCATGGTTGGTTTCATGGGATAAGTGTGCGGGTTTCAGGATGATTCGCGAACCACGCGAACCAGAACGACTGCTCGGAAATGACGCGTTCGCCCTGAGCGTCGAGAACCAACACGCCGACGCCGGTGGGCTCGAATCGGAAGCTCTCGCCGCCTACCTCGGCTTCGAGTGCAACGCCGCTCTCATTGAGCGCGGCTACCGGCACCGCCAAGCTGTCGCCGTCGACCTCGATGCCGACCACCTCGTCTTTGAGAGCGAAGGTGTCGGGAGTGTCGATGATCGGGAACCACACATCGGGGTTGTCGTAGTACGACGCGTAGGCCTCGCCTGGCGTGTAGTCGTAGGCGATCGGGGGCCGCTCGGGATCATCGAAGAAGATTGGCTGCGGCAGGCGCAACACTTCACTTGTTGGATACTCGGCGATCCAGTCCGACCAGCGCATGTGGTTGACGCTGCGTCTCGTAAGTTCAACGTCGACTAACTCGCCGCCTATGCCCGTGCCGCGCAGATGGCTCCAGAGCGTGTTGGTCTCGACATCGAGCATGATCTTGTTCGAGTTCGACAACAGCCCACTGGTCAAGAACTGCAAGGTGCGACCTTCGACATCACTCTCAAAGACGATGGCGGACCGACACAGCGTGCAGTAGACGATCGAGACAGGCTCGCCGCCGACGACATCGTTGGCGAGCTCGTGGCGAGCCATGATCCGCAAGGGGTACGCGACGGCCTCGCCGTTCTCGACAACGCCGAGCACGACCTCGTCATCGACCATCCACTCAGCTTGAGAGGCCGGGGCTCGTTCGGGATTGTTGAGTTCGGGGATACCGCCGACGGGCACGCCACCCCACTGAATGGCGGCGAGTTCTGTCTGGTCCACTACCGACTCGAGCAATGGACCGAACTGGGCGTCGATGCGTTCGTAGAGCGCCACTTTGTAGGCCCGATAGCCGGGGCCGCCGTCGAGCTGGCGGGTCGAGGACCAACTTCCGTAAGCGATCATGTTCGGGATGCGCTCGTCGCTCGGAATGCCGGTGATCTCAGCGAGGGTCTCGCCGATCTCTTCGGACACCCGTGACGACACGTTCAAGCGCAGCAGGTCGATGAGCCACGGCACCCACTGTTCTGAACCGCTCTCACGCATCGCTGCGACCGCTAGCGCGCTGTTCGCGCTCGAGGGGCTCTCGAGGAAGATGGCCACCGCGGCCTCAACAGACGCGGTAGCGACGGGGTCGGCCTCAGCCGAGGGCGTACCAGTCACCTCGGGAACTGCAGCCGCCTCAGCCACAGTGGTGGCTTCGGCAACCGGCGCTGCCGGGCTGTTCGCGCAGGCAGCCCCAAGCAACGAAAGAGCCGTGAGCCAGAGTGCGGCGGTTCGGCTCGGCCTGACGTTACGCATCCCGTTGAAACCCGCTACGACGCGCTGGTGTTCCCGTTCCGGCGACGCAGCAGGCTGGCGAGCCCGCCCGGAGCAACAAAGGTGATGAGCACGAGACCGGCACCGAACACAACGGCTTCGTTGTCGACGAGACCAATGGCGCCGTTTACGGCAGGGACGATGATGAGCGCGAGCACGCCGAAGATCGCGCCGATAAGCGTGCCTAACCCGCCCAGAACAGCTGCGGCGTACAACCGCAGTGACAGGAACGCATCGAAGTCGCCGTGGCTGACATACGGGTTCAGCAAGGCCTGGAGGGCTCCGGCAGTGCCCGTCATGGCGGCCGAGACAGCCAGCACGGTTGCCTTGGTCTTCGCGATATTGATGCCAAACGCCGCGGCGGCAGGTTCGTTGTCGCGGATGGTTCGCATTGCACGACCCACGCGACTGTTGACGAAGTTGCGAGCGAGCCAGAACCACAGGGCGACCACGACGAGACAGCTTGCGTATCGCCAGATGTGCACGTGATCATCGAGCCCGAGAAACGCTGGCGGAACAAACGCGTCATTGGCGACATTGCGGCCGGTGACGCCGCCCGTCAGCTTGCCAAGGCGGCGAGCAAACGGCGGAAACGCAAGGGCCAATCCAAACGTGATGAGTGCCAGATACAGCCCGCGAACCCGCAGAGCTGGCAAGCCGAGGATCACCCCCACGATGCCGGTAAAGATCGTCGCGAGTAGTCCGGCGATGTAGAGCGATAAGCCTTGGTCGATGAAGTTGGCCATTGCGAAGGCGCCAATGCCGACGAATACGCCATGGCCGAGCGAGATGAGGCCGGTGTACCCGGTGAGCAGGTTGACCCCGAGTACCGCGAGTACCAACACGATGAGGCGCGACAGCTTGGTCAGGTCGAGCGGCGAGGCCACCAGTGGCGGGATCACGGCCAGCGCTGCAAGAACTAGCCAGCCAACGAATGCGAGTTTCGATCTAGCGCGCGCTGGCGCAGCGGTTGGTTCGGTCACACGCGGTTCACAGGCACGGTGCCAAAGAGACCGTGCGGTCGAAGAACCAAAGCAAGCACCATGGCTCCGAGCGGCGGAAGCAGCGTCAGCTCGGTGGGGATGCCGAGGTAGCCGGGTGCGAGGGCTTGGGCCAGCCCGACGATGAGTCCACCCACGATGGCGCCGACGGGGCTGTCTAGCCCGCCGATGGTCGCAGCAGCGAGCGCGTAGATGAGCATCTTCATCATCGTTAGCGGTTCGAGCACGATCGCGCCGCCTACGAGCGAAGCTGCAAGGGCGCCGATTCCGGCGGCGGCGGCCCAACCAATCATGAGCGTTCTCGACGTATTAACGCCCACGAGCGAGGCCGACTCGCGGTTACTGGTGATTGCTCGAAAGGCCAAGCCAGTCTTGGTGTAGTGGCCGAGAAGTCCAAGGATCGCAATAACGACGAACAGCACCGCCCAGACGCCGAGCGTCGTATAGCGAAGGCGTGCACCGAGCACTGGCAGGTAATCATCTTTGCCGCTCGGGAATGGGCTCGGAAACGATCGTGCGAAGGGGCCCCAGATCCACAGCGTCAACCCATTGAGCATGATCAAAAGGCCGATCGTGACGTTGACCATCGACATCGTCGAATCGCTGCCGTCAAGCGGTCTCATGATGAATCGTTGAATGACCGCGCCAAGCAAAGCTCCGAAGACCACCGCCCCAAGGATCGCTATCGCGGTTGGCCAGGGATGGAACGGCACCCATTGCTCGGCCCAGCCGGTGCCTCTCAACGAGAAGCCGATGCCGGTTGCCCCTGGGGCACTCAGCAGCACGAGGGCGATGTACCCACTCATCATGGCCATCTCGCCCTGCGCGAAGTTGAGAAGCCCTGTTGATCGGTAGATCATCACGATCGCGAGCGCGAGCGAGGCATAGATCGCGCCGTTGAACATGCCGTCAAAACAGCGCTGCAGAAACAGATCCATCAGCGGACCATTGAAGCCCGCCTCCGGCGTTGATCCAAACCCAGTTTTGGGGCCAAAACGACCGGAGCCGAGGGCGGGTGGCCCTCGGCTCGGTTTGAGGTTGTGTTTGGTTAGTGGTTTGGGTGGGTTAGCAGCCTTCGCCGGCTACCCAGGCGCAGTTTGGTGATTGGCCGTCGAGGTCGATGATGCCGCCTTCGATGATCCATGATTGGGTGTCGAAGTCGAAGCGTGAGAGGTCTGAGCCTTCTACGAGGTAGGAGTCTTCGACGCCGTTTTGGCCGAAGGCGATGCCTTCGAGCAGTCCGGGGTGTGACATGCGTAGGCCGCGTAGCGCGATCATGAAGTTGGTGCGGGTGAGGCCGCCGTCGAGTTCTGCTGCGATTTGCAGTGCTTGGACGTGGGTCCAGCCGAATTGGCCGTAGCCAGTTGCGTAGAGTGACACGGAGCTGTCAAGGCCGGCGTCTTCGATTTGGGCGTTCATCCAGGAGATGTAGCTGTCTGATTCGTATTGGGGGTCGGTGCTGTCTTTCCAGCCGCCACCAAAGATGAGCCAGTCGTCGGCTGCGTCGCCTGCGGGGGCCATGTAGGCCGATACTGCTTTGCAGACTGATGGCTGGAAGAAGGCGGTTGCGATGTCGGTGATACCAGCTCGGGCTGCTTCTTGGGTGGCGAGCAGGCAGGGGTTGCCGGCGGTCATGGAGATGAACACGTCGGGTTGGCTTGCGGCCAGGGTTGTGATTTCGTTGGTTAGCGTTGCGGCTGCTGGGTCGTGGCGCACGAAGGTGACTTCTTCGATGATGTCTGATTCTTCGGCGAAACGATCGAAGCCTTGCTCATAGGCGAGACCGAAGTCGTTGTCCATAACAAGGGCTGCGACTTTGGTGCCGGGTTCCATGTTGTTTTCGATCCATGAACCCCACAGCAACGATTCGGTGGCGTAGGACATTTGCAGACCTGTGGTCCAGGGGTTGTTTTCTGGGTCGCCCCAGGCTTGGTGACCTGTCATCGACAGTGGTTGTGGCACACAGTTTTCGTTGAGGGTGCCTTGTACGGAGAACGTGTTTGGCGAACCAAGAGTGGTGATGTAGAACGGGTCTTCGGTCTGCAACAGCTCAGCAACAAGTTCTTGGGTCTGGGTAGCGACATAGGCGTCGTCTTTGATCAACAGATTCAGTTGCAGGCCGTCGGGGCCGATGCCGCCTGATTCGTTGATGTAATCGAAGTAGGCGCCCATACCAACACCAATGTTGCCGTAGGCGGCCAACGCTCCGGACTGAGCAGTGGTGTGACCAATAGTGATCGCGCCATCGGCAATACCAGCAGTGTCTGACCAATCAGAAGGACACTGCGACAAATCAACAGTCCAGCCGCCCGGGCCAGTCAAAATGTCGCCGTCGACGCCGTAACCGTTGGCCTTGATGTCTTCAACAATGGCTGCGCGAGCAGTAGCCCACTCAGCTTCAAGATCAGCAATCGAGGTAGTGACAACGCCACCATCAGCAACATCTTCAGCGTCGCCGGCTTCTTCAACCGCGTCAGCAGCAGCGTCTTCATCAACCGCGCCACCAGCAGCTTCTTCGTC
>Ga0114956_1000249_pt1 | contig 36112 bp, 30 predicted proteins | sample MaitaG_FD_87304 | JGI IMG/M metagenome (GOLD analysis project Ga0114956, IMG submission 87304) | Marine algal microbial communities from Maine, USA - Maine_Asex2 metaG | ecosystem: Host-associated > Algae > Red algae > Unclassified | place: Maine, USA | collected 2015-01-05 | reverse complement strand
TCGATAGTGCGCAGTGCGAGCGTGTGATCGAGAAGCGATGTCATTGGATCCTCAGAGTCGTGGGTACGTGCCAGATGAGCGAGTCGCCGAGTGATGGTTGAACAGCGGCCATCGTGTGCGAGCACAGCTAGCCAGTCGTGGGCTGTGCGTTCTTCTGACTCGGCCAACCCGTCGAGCACCGCGTCGGCCAAGTGGTGTGGCTCGATCAGAGGAACAACGAGGCGACGCAGTTGCGGGTCGAGGGCCACATCGAGTGCTTCGACCGCGTTCGCGCGCTGGAGATCGGCGCCACCGGTCGACGCTGAGCGCCCCAAAATGATCGCAAGATCTCGGAATTCTTGCGTGTTCGCGCCGAGTTCGAGGGCAGACAGGATCGCTCGGCGGGTGTGCAGAAACTCGTCGTTGAGCGCCCAGCGCAATGCCTCGATGATCGCAGTTCGATGCCCGCCTGCGAGATCGCGCCACGCCGTAGCGATCAATCGCACGAAGTCGGCATCGTCGGCCAGCATGCGGGCGGGCGACGCCGGAGCCATGACCTGAGCACGGGCTATCGCATCGAGGCCTGCTCGACGCTGAAGGGCCGGCCGGCCGGGCTCAACGGCGGGATACAACACGGTCGGTCGTCGCGTTAGGGCCGGGAGCACCCTTGAGGTCAGTGTCGAGGCCCACCGGTCATCGGCGTTCGCGATCTCGGTCTGAACCGATTCGAGCATCGTGGCCGGGGCTCGAACTAAGAGGTCCGCAGCTGGCCGAGCGAAGCGGGGGTTGCGACCTCGTGCGAGGGCAGCCCTGCAAAGTGAGGCCGACGGGTTCATTGGTGGGGGAGCGAGCCCGGCGAGTACATCTTCGGGGTCGTCACCATGCACGAAGGCGACTCGTCGCTGCATAAAGTCGCTGCTCACCGCTTGGTCGAGGTCATAGGCGATGACCAAGCTCTCATAGGCCGCAGCGGTCTGTAAGAGCTGGCGCCCATTGGTACCCGGAACCGTCGTGGCGAGCAACGGCGCCGCCGCTTCGTGCTGATCGTTCGCTGATGCCAAGCTGATCGCCGATGATACGGGTTCGAGGGCCAGCTCGTGAGCGATTGCTGCCGCGATCTCAAGTTCGCAGTGCGCCAGCGTTAGAAGCGCGTCGCAACGTAGGTCCTTGTCGATGTCAGTGCGCTGAGCCACCGACGAGAGGGCGTCTGTGAGCGTCGCCGGAGCTTCGGGGAGTTGATGGGTGACTGCGAGCGCCAGCCGGATCATTTCCTGGTCGTGGCTCGTGAGCATTTCTTCGAGCTGCGAGCGTTGATCTGCGGGTTCGGTCTGCTGGTCAAGGTCCGATATCCAGGGAAGCAATCCGGCACCCGCCAAGGCGGGACTGTCGCCTTGAAACCCGACGGTCGTCGATGACCGCAGCAAGTCTCGGTACATGCCAAAGAGCAGATAGGCCAGCCTCACGCCCCATAATCCAACGAGCGTCATAGCAACGAGTACCGGTACGACGATGTCGAACGGAAGCACCCGCAACACCAGCAGCAAAACGCCGACCAAGACCAGAGCGGCTGAACCGAGCCACCCGTCAACGGCCACTCTCACCGGCATTCGCCGTGAGCTCGGCAGAGGTTGGAACAGCAGGGCGCCTACCGGCGGCTCGATGGCGTTCACGAGAATCTGCACGACGCCATACATCACGGCTACGGCGACAAAGAAGGAGCCTTCGGTGCCAACGGTCGCGACCCAGATGATGCCGACGAGACCGAGCAGCAACCCGCCAACCGGCAGCGACGCCAATCCAACCCGCACGCCAAAGCGACGAATCCACCATGCGGTTATGACCGCTCCGACAACGACCATGGCCAATGTCATGATCGCCAGGTACCCGCCTAGGAATCCAGCAAGGGATTCTTCGGTCTCGAACCGTTTGGCCGCTTGGTCATAGAACACGACCTCGCTGAGATAGATCAGCAGGATGGTCACCGTTCGCATTTCGCCCAGACGGCGAGTGAAGGGGCTCCGAAGCAGATCTGCTGGTCCTGCGGGAGCCACCGATTGGGTCGCAAGTAGAGCAGCGCCGTGGTCTGGCACTCGTACCACGAGCGCAAGCCACAGTGCGTGCACGAACATTGCGACGGCCGACGCCACCAGCAAGTGGGTCGTGCCGATGAGTGCAGTCAGCGGCGCGGTCACGGCGCCCCCAAGCACAAAGGCGACCATCATGCCAAGGGCCACAGCCGGAAACAGTCGCTTGGCCTGACGCACGTCGAAGAGCGCTGAGGCGATCTCCCAGAGACCGAGAACCGAGAAGATGAACAGACAACGGAACCACGTCGCCAGCATGAATGCGACCGCGTCAGAGTCGACGGTGATCGCCAACACCCACAGCACCACAACCGAAGCAGCGAGCAGTGCGGCAGCGCGAACGAGCGCTTGCCCCGTTCCGACTCGCCGCATGTAGCGGCTGTAGACCAAGCCCAGCGCGATTGTGACGACGCCATTTACCACGTACACCCAGCCAAAGGCGCCGGCCGAGAAGCGTGCAAGAAAAGCCGCGTTCGAAGCGCTGTAGAACAGCACGAGAGAGAAGCCGAGCGAGAGCGCGGCAACGAACAGCCACCGCACGCGCGAGACCTCGTCGGGGCGGATACTCAACGCCTGCGCAATCGGACCAACTACGAGATCGACACCTTGGCCTGCCACTTGCGTTTCAAGGTGCTGGGTCGCCATCAGCCTCCGTTCGACTCCGCTGGTGGGGCAACGTAGCATGAGGCGTTGGCACGAGGGTCGGTCAGCGGGTCACCAACCCGTCGATTGACCGGCCTCGATCAGGCAGAGCAGGCATTGGCACCGATGGCAAAGACGCGGCGTTCCCCCGAGTTGCTGTCGGGCGATGAGTATCGAATCACCCAAGCCCGCACGCCCATGGTTGATTTCGACAGCGATATTGCGATCGTCACTAATACCCGTATGGGTGAGTACCCGGCAGAGGGTGACCGCGAGCTTCGTTGGGGCACCGTCGTCGTCGACCTCAACGAGCTCACCAACGTGCACGTCTTGATGCACTCGTGGGGCGCCTCGTTTCGTGGTGTGGGCCATGCGATGGCGTGCTTCGAGTTCGCCACCGGGCCAAACCTCGTTTGCTCAGTCGAGGCCCGGTTGCGCAAAGGTCAGCGTTATTCAGTGATTGCCGGTATGCGGCGTAGCTATCCGCTGCATTACTCATGGTGCCTCGAACGCGATGCATTGCTCGAGCGGGAGTCCGACGGCGGCAGAGCACAAGTTGCATCGGTCGAGACCGACATCACTCAGCACCGGGCTCGACAATTGTTCCGTGCGGCAGCGGCACGAACCAACAAGTTGATCGCCGAGCCCGAGTGGTACCACTCGGCTGCCAATTCGTGCTCGTCAAACATGGTGGGTTGGGCCGAAGGGGTTGCGCCCTCGACGATGTTGATCCATCCGCAGACGATGATCGCCGGCTATCTGCACGACTACCTCGTGCGCAAGGGAATGGTCCGTGCCGACGCAACGTCTGTTACTGGCGATCCAGCTATGGCTGCCGATGTGCTGCCCCTCGCTCGGGCACTCGAACACGAGCCCGACTTCGATGCATTGCTGCATCGACGCAAGGCCGCAGACCTGGCTACGGCGCCCAAGGTTGTTGAGCTCCCGAAGGTACGGGTCGAAGCGCTCGACGTTGATCTCGCCCTTAGTGCAGCGGTGGCCGAGGTGGCGGCCAGTGGTGGCACCGCTCTGTTCACGGGATCGTCGGGCACCGGCAAGACGTTGGCGGCGGTCGCCGTCGGCGCGGAACTTGGCGAGCCTGTGCTGCGTTGCGATGTGCCGTCGGTCATTTCTCGCTACGTCGGCGAAACCGAGAAGAACCTGGCGGTCGTGTTCAGCCAGGCCGAGGCGTACGGCGCGCCGGTGCTGTTCTTCGATGGCTTCGATGAAGTCGTCGGGGTCGATTCGGACCAGCTTGGCGTACTGCTACAGCGAGTCGATACGTACGCAGGCGTCGTGCTCGTCAGCACTCGTACAACCCGTGTCATCGACGAAGCTCATCTGCGTCGCTTCGACCACGTGGTCACATTCAGCTAGTTAGTGAAAAGTCGCGAGTGAACAGTCGCTAGTGAACAATCGCGTCGCAGGGCAGGGCGACGATGCCTGATGCGCCGAGAGCTCGCAGATCGGCAAGCCGAGCCCACAGGTGGTCTTTGTTGACGACCATGTGAGCGGCAACCAGGTCGTCGCGTCCAGCGAGCGAAAGCAGCGTCGGCGCAGCGAGCCCTGGGAACACCGTTCCGAGCTGGTCGACCTTGTCGGGATGAATATGCAACATCAGATATTGGCGTTGGGTGGCGAGGTCGGCGGCGTCGATTCGCAGAACCATCGCGTCGAGTGCAGCCTGCACCTCGGGCTCGGCACTCTTGGCCATTGAAAAGATCGCCTGACACGCGACGATCTCGGTAATTGCATGTAGCGAGTTGCGAGCCAGGCTGCCGCCGGTCTCGCGCAGGTCGACAATCGCGTCGGCGAGATTGCGGTTACAGATGCCTTCGAGCGATCCCCCCATCGCGACGACATCGACGTCGATGCCCTGGCTGGTGAACCAGCGTTCGGTCCAGCTCGGCAAATGAGTGGCGACCGTCTTGCCCGCCAGGTCCGCTGCGGTGCTGAACGGTGCATCGATGCGACATGCAACGACCATGTCGGACCGAGAAAACCCAAGATCGATGCTCGGCCAAGTCTCGACGTGGTTCTCAAGAGCAGTGTCGGTTGAGATGAACGCGGCGTCGAGACGCCCGGCGTACAGCCACGCGGCTGCATCGCGTGGCCGCATCTCGATGAACTCGATGTCTTCGATTACGGCTGCGGCATTTGCGCCGCGGAACGCAGCGGTGTTGTAGCCAGCTCGGCGCAGCACGTCGAGTACCGAATCGCGCAAGCGGCCCTTAGACGGAACCGCGATGCGGGTCATGAGCGCCGCCCTTCGAGCACGGTGAACACATCTGTGAGCGCAACGTCAGCGCCGACGAGGCCCACCAGCAGGTGGTAGAGCACATCGGCGGCTTCTTCAGCGACGAGCGCCGGGTTGAGTTGGGCCCGCCCGAGTTCAAGGCACACCTCGAACGCTTCTTCCATGATCTTGCGCCGGGTCAGCTCAGAATCGGCCAACAACGTGGCGGTATAGGAATCGGCCGGGTCGGCATCACGGCGCGACTGCAACACGCCCTCAAGTTCATCGAGAATCACCCTGAGACTGTAGAGCCGATCGGCCGAGCCTCTGCGCCGATTTCTCAGGCGTCGACGATGCGCCCGCTGCCAAACGGTTGCCTGCCGAGATGGTTCGGGCGAGCCTGCCGCTGCGCACGATGGCCTCGTGCGACATCGATGCACTGAGGCCAAAGGGGAGCTTGAGGCGCGATCCGTGGATCACGACCGGCGGATGCGGTGTGGTCACGGCACTACCTAGGCGCCAATGGCGTGATAGCCGCCGTCGACGTGCACGATCTCACCAGTCGTGCCGGTGAAGAAGTCGCTAAGCATCGCGACGGTGGTGCGGGCCACCGGCTCGGTGTCACGCAGATCCCAGCCGAGCGGTGCTTTGGCTTGCCAGACGTCTTCGAAGTCGCTGAAGCCGGGTATCGACTTGGCAGCGGTCGACCGGATAGGCCCCGCCGAAACCAAGTTGCAGCTGATGCCCTTGGGGCCGAGTTCGCGTGCGAGGTAGCGCGAGGTTGATTCAAAGGCGGCCTTGGCTACACCCATCCAGCTGTAGAACGGCCATGCCACTGTGGCGTCGAAGTCCATACCGACGATCGAGCCGCCGTTTGGCATTAAGGGTACGACGACTTCGGCGAGTGTCTTGAGTGAATACGCCGAAATCTGCACGGCCACCGAGACGTCTTCCCACGGGGCGTCCATGAAGCCTTCGCCGAGACACGATTGTGGTGCGAAGCCGATCGCATGCACGGCACCATCGAGCGTGGCGCCGTTTGCGCCCAACGCGTCTCGCACCGAAACGACGTGTTCGGGGTTGGTGACATCGAGCTCGAGCAACTCGACCGATGCAGGCAGCTTGCGCGCCACCCGTTCGGTCAAACGCATGGCCCGGCCCACCGAGGTCAAGATCACCTCGGCGCCTTCTTCTTGTGCGGTCTTGGCGATGCCAAACGCGATCGAGGCGTCGGTTAGGACGCCGGTCACAAGGATTCGTTTTCCGTCAAGGATGCCCATTGGGTCCCACGCTAGTCTTGCGATCGTGCTCGAAGCCGATACTGCGCCAATGATGCTCTACGACACGAAGTCTCGAGGCGTCGTTGCCTTTGAACCGGGCCCGATCGTGACCATGTACACGTGCGGGATTACGCCCTATGACAGCTCGCATCTCGGGCACGCTGCGACGTACCTCACCTATGACGTATTGCAGCGACGGCTCCGCGACCGTGGTCATGAAACCCGCTGCGTGCGCAACGTCACCGATGTCGATGATGACATTTTGCGCAAGGCCCGAGAGCTCGGTGTGCACTACCTCGATCTTGCGGCGAGCCAGATAGCGATCTTTGACCGAGACATGGAAGCTCTCGGGCTGCTCGAAGCGTGGAGTACCCCACGAGCAACCTCGGCGATCGCTGACATTCGCCGTCTTGTCGGGCACGTGCTCGACAACGGTCACGCGTACCGCGCCGGTGGAGCGGTGTACTTCGATGTCACCAGTTTCGACTCGTTTGGCTCACTCAGCGGCTATGACCGCGACGAGATGCTGCGACTTGCTGCGATCCACGGCGGCAACCCTGAGGACCCGAACAAGCAAGATCCGCTCGACTTCATCTTGTGGCAACCGTCTGCGCCCGATGAGCCCGCATGGGAATCGTTGTGGGGCCCCGGTCGCCCCGGTTGGCATATCGAATGTTCAGCGCTTGCCATGCGCGAACTCGACACAACAATCGACCTACATGGCGGCGGCGCTGACCTTGTGTTTCCGCATCACGAGTGCGAGTCAGCTCAGAGCGAGGCGGCGACCGGGAAGCCATTTGTGCGCCACTGGATGCACCAAGCGATGGTCTTTTTAGACGGCGAGAAGATGTCTAAGTCGCTGGGTAACCTGGTCTTTGTGCACGAGCTGCTCAAGACTCACGAGGCCGACGCAATCCGGCTCGCTGTGCTGCGACACCACTACCGCACCGAGTGGTCGTGGAATGATGGGCTTATGCCCGAATCTGATGAACGTCTCGCTGCTTGGCAATCTGGCGGCATTGGCTCGGCGGCTCTCGCCGAGGTGCGGGCCGCTCTCGATGCTGATCTCGACACGCCAGCGGCGGTCGCTGCCATCGACAAGGCCGCAGCCGACGGGCACGGTGTTTCAGAAGCGGCTGGGCTACTTGGTGTCATGATCGGCAACGGTTAAGACATGGCGGCGGCGGGCGACAGCGGTGAACTTGGTCGGGCCGGCGGCTTGCAGACAGCGGTCCGCAAGGTCATCGGCCCGGTGTTTCGCAATTTGTTCAAGCTGACGATCGAGGGCAGAGAGAACTTGCCCCCTAGCGGCCCCGCCATCATCGCCGCGAATCACACGTCGGTGCTCGACTCGTTCATCGTGCCTGCGGTGCTGCCTCGGAGGGTCACCTATGTCGGTAAGGCCGAGTATCTCGACGATTGGAAGACCCGGCGACTGTTCCCGGCTCTGGGCATGATCCCGATCGATCGCAGCGGCGGCGACGCCGCACAAGCAGCGCTCGATCTGGCGGCCCGTGTGCTTGGCGACGGCGAGTTCTTTGCGATCTATCCCGAGGGCACCCGCTCTCGTACCGGCAAGCTGTACAAGGGACGCACCGGGGTAGCGCGCCTGGCGCATCGCACTGGCGCCCCGATCATCCCGGTCGGGCTGCAAGGCATGCGCGAGATCCAACCTCCCGATGCCTCGATGCCTTCGTTCTTCAAGCCAGCGACAATCCGTTTCGGCAAGCCGCTCACGCTGAGCGATCATGGCGATGCCGACGCGGATCCTCTGGTGTTTCGTGCCGCTACCGATGCCCTGATGTTCGAGATCTGTCGGCTTTCGGGGCAAATCTATGAGAACCGCTACGCGCCCAGTGCGGCGCAGCTAGCAGAAGAGGCTAACACTGCGATCGTGATCGCCGACCTCGAACGCTCTGGGGCTGAGCGCGCCATGGGCCAGCCTTGGCCCAGGCCACGCGATGAAGCACCATTTGCTCGCAACGCCACGGCCACTGACCTTTTGCGCGCTGGCAACGGTTAGCGGCTCGGACTTTTTAGTCGGTCACGAACTACAGGCCGCGGGTACGATCACAAGCTATGGCACGAATCAGCGTTCATCTCCCTGACGGTTCCGAGCGAGAGCTTCAGGCGGGTGCCACTGCCGCCGACCTGGCCGCTGATATCGGCCCAGGTCTCGCCAAGGCCGCACTCATTGCCTCGATCGACGGTGAGCAGCGCGATCTCAACGTCGAGATCCCCGACGGCGCCACGGTTTCGCTGATCACCGACCGCTCAGACGAGGGGCTTGAGACGATTCGGCACTCGACCTCGCACGTGATGGCCCAAGCAGTCCTCGAGTTGTGGCCAGGTTCGACGTTCGCTATCGGCCCGCCGATCGAACACGGCTTCTACTACGACTTCGAACTTCCCGAAGGCGCCACGTTCACCGACGAAGACCTCGATCGCATCGACGCGAAGATGCGCGAGATCATTGGGGCCGATCAAGCGTTCGTGCGGGGCGAGATCAGCGCTGCCGAGGGGCTCGAACTCTTCGCCGATCACAAATACAAGCGCGAAACCATCGAGCGGGTCACCGCCACTGACGATGACGGGTCTGGTGCCCGTGACTTGGCAGACGAGGTCGATGCTGACGGCACCGTGAGCTTCTACCGCAACTCAGACACCTTCGTCGACTTGTGCCGGGGCCCTCACGTGCCGTCGACGGGGCGACTTGGTCACTTCAAGTTGATGACGGTTGCTGGCGCGTATTGGCGAGGCGACGAGAAGCGTCCGATGTTGCAACGCATCTACGGCACGGCATGGGCCAACAAGAAAGATCTCAAGGCTCACCTGCATCGTCTCGAAGAAGCAGCGAAGCGTGATCATCGCAAGCTGGCCAACGAGCTCGACCTGGTCTCTTGGCCGCCTGAGCTCGGCCCTGGTCTGGCCGTGTGGCATCCCAAAGGCGCGATGGTTCGAAAAATTATCGAAGACTACAGCCGAGACCGTCACGAGAACGGGGGTTACGAATTCGCGTACACCCCTCACATCGCTAAGGCAGGGCTGTGGGAGACCAGCGGACACCTCGATTTTTATGCCGACGGCATGTACCCGCCGATGGAGATGGACGGCGCGACCTATTACCCCAAGCCGATGAACTGCCCGTTCCACGTGATGATCTACAAGTCATCGCAACGCAGCTACCGCGATCTTCCGCTGCGCATCTTTGAGCTCGGCACTGTCTACCGGTACGAACTGTCGGGTGCCGTGCACGGTCTCTTGCGCAGCCGCGGCTTCACCCAAGACGACAGCCACATCTTCACGACTCGCGAAGAGATGCATGCCGAGATCAGCTCGCTGCTTGATTTCGTGCTCTCGATCTTGCGAGCGTTCGGCTTTGAGGACTTTCAGGCGAAGTTGTCGACCCGCCCGTTCGAAAAGTCGGTCGGCGATGATGAGATTTGGGAGATCGCCACCGAGGCGTTGCGGGCCGCGCTCGACAAGCACGGCCTTGACTACGTCGTCGACGAAGGCGGCGGCGCGTTCTATGGCCCCAAGATCGACGTCGACGTCAAAGACGCCATCGGCCGTGCCTGGCAGCTGTCGACGATCCAGGCTGACTTCAATCTGCCTGAACGCTTTGAGCTCGAATACGTGGCCAGCGATGGCGAACGCAAGCAGCCGGTCATGATCCACCGGGCGTTGCTCGGCAGCGTCGAACGATTCTTTGGCGTGCTGCTCGAGCACTATGCGGGCGCGTTCCCGGTGTGGCTCGCCCCTATGCAGGTGCAGGTGCTGCCGGTTGCCGAACCCCACGGCGATTACGCCGAGCAGGTGCGTGCAACGCTCGCCGATGCCGGCTATCGGGTCGAGGTCATCGGGGCCACCGACCCACTCGGAAAACGCGTGCGCGCCGGCAAGACCGCCAAGATCCCCTACGTGCTGGTTGTGGGCGACGACGACGTTGCCGCAACGACGCTCGGGGTCAACGCCCGGGGCCAAGACGTCGAACGTGACGTTGCGCTTTTGACCTTTGTCGAGCGGCTCGCAGCTGACGTTGCGAACAAGGTGTGACCCCGCTCGAAGCGCATGCTTGAGCGGCTTTGGGCCAGCTGGCGCAGCGACTATGTGCGCAGCATCGATGACAGCAACGAGCACGCGTTCACTACCGGCGATGGCGCGACCCTATTCGAGGGCATCCTCGCAGCTGGGCTGTCCGACGAAGAGGCCGGCGTCGTGCACCGCGGTGAGCTCGTAAGCGTGATCCTCAACGCCTATCCCTACGGAAGCGGCCATGTCTTGGTCGTGCCAAATCGCGGTGTTGCTCGGCTCGGCGATCTCACCGCAGAAGAATCGCGAAGACTTTGGGACACTGTCGATCGAGCGGTCGCAGTGTGCGAAGCCGAATACGAGTGCCCCGGCGTGAATGTCGGGCTCAACCAAGGCAAGGCGGCAGGTGCCGGCGTGCCCGATCATCTCCACGTGCATGTGCTGCCGCGGTGGTTGGGCGACACGAACTTTATGACAGCGATTGCTGAAACCCGGGTGCTGCCCGAGTCGCTCGACGAAAGCGGCCGACGGCTACGCGCAAGATGGGGTCAGGTGCCGTACCGTTGAGCTGTGGCTGAAGTGGACGTTGATGGCACTACTGGTGATGGCGAGATTCGTGACCAGCTCCCCGACGATCTCAACGCCGCGGAGTTCGTCGGGCCCTATGTGTTCCCGAACAACAACCGGCGACGTATAGCGGCGTCGCTCTACGTCGTGATCGGTGCGATCTTTGTCGTGCTATGGCTCATCGTTGACTCACCGCTGGTGAACGCTGGATTCGGGGTGGGTGGCGCGGCTTTGATCGCAGTTGGGCTCTACGGCATGCTCGCCGGGTGGAACCTGCGCTATGACGAGAACGATGCCTTGGTAGCAGCCACCAGGTCGGTGGGGTTCCCCATCGGTCACGCTTCGGCGCAACTCGGATGGCGCGGTTGGCTGAGTCGGCCGACATGGCGAATTTTGGTCTACTCGAACGAGCCACAGCCAGAGCGACGCGGCCTCGTGCTCGTCGATGGCAACGACGGGTCGGTGCTCGACGCGATCGTCGAGAACAATCCCGAAGACTGGTCGCAGTATGACTAGCGGCCAAGGCTTTGCCGTGCGGAGTTCTGGTGTTTGACGGCAACTTCCGCGAAGCGGTGTCTCGTCGAGTCGACCCAGTCGGCGAGTCTCTCAACCGCATCCGCGTCACCGCAGACGTGTTGACGGTGGTTGGTGTGCTGATGGCTGGCGCCGCTGCGGTCGTCATCGGCAACGGGTACCTGCGCTGGGGGTTCGTCGCCATGCTCGCGGCTGCGCTACCCGACCTGCTCGATGGAGCGGTGGCCAAGGCCGCCGGTGTTACCTCGAAACGCGGCGCGTTCTTTGACTCATCGATGGATCGCGTCAGCGATGCCCTCATCTTTGGCGGCATCTCCTGGTACCTGGCGAGCAACGAACCAGGCCGCATCTCGCTGTTGCCCGTCGCGATCATGGCCGCAGCCCTGATCACCTCGTATCTGCGAGCCAAAGGCGAGTTGCTCGGCTACGACGCCAAGGGCGGCATCATGGAACGAGCAGAGCGTTACATCGCAATCTCGGTGGCCTTGGTCTTCAATCAGTGGCTGATTCCGGTGTTGTGGATCATGCTTGCATTGACGTTGGTGACGGTGGCGCAACGGTTCACCAAGATCTGGCGACAAGGCACCGCGGAGATGCGTCAGACGCCGGGTACTTCGCTTCGAAAGTGAACACTCGCTGATGGACCCGCTGATGGACACAGGCACATCGTGAACACTGAGCTGGCGATCTACAAAGTAGTTGCAGGCCTCGCCCGCACGCTTCCGCCGCCCGCAATGGCCACCTTGTGCCGGGGGGTCACGGCCGCGATTCCGCTCTTTGATGCTGAGCGGAAACGACTCGTTGCACGACACCTTGAACGCAGTATGGGTCGACGACTCAGATCCGACGAGATCGGTCCCGCGGTTCGAGCTGTGTTTGCGTCCTATGCCCGCTACTACACCGACACCGCGAGGCTGCCGGGGTTAACGGGCGAAGACGTCGACCGGGGCTTCAGCTACGAGGGGTTCACGAGCATCGAAGACAGCGTCGCCGCTGGCAAAGGCACCGTCTTGGTGCTGCCTCACCTCGGAGGCTGGGAGTGGGCCGGCAGCTGGTTGGCCCGGGTGCCGGGCTATGAGGTCACTGCTGTCGTTGAGCCATTGGCGAACGAAGGTGTGCGCCAGTTCATGCACGAATGGAGAGAATCGGTCGGCTTCGATGTCTTGGCGTTGGGTCCCGGGCTCGGGGGCGAGCTGCTGCGCCGTCTGCGAGCGAACCACATCGTGTGTCTGATGAGCGACCGCAACATCGGAAGCGGCGGCGTCGCTGTCGACTTCTTTGGCGAACAGACCGAGCTACCGGCAGGGCCAGCGACGTTGGCGCTGCGCACGGGAGCCACGATTGTGCCCCTCTGCGTGTATCACCGGGGTCGGTACAACCACGCAGTCGTTGAACCGCCAATGGTCGTCGAGCGCGAGGGGTCGATGCGCGCCGACGTCACTCGCATTACTCAAGACATCGCGCACCTGCTCGAGATGCAGATTCGTCGAGCACCCACTCAATGGCTCTTGTTGCAGCCCAACTGGCCCAGTGATTTCACATGAGGGTGGGCATGATCTGCCCGTACAGCCTCTCGGTGCCGGGTGGGGTGCAAGAGCAGGCGTTGTCACTGGCTCGGGCCCTGCGCATTCGCGGGGTTGACGTTCGCGTACTGGCTCCTTGTGATGGCCCGCCGCCCGATTCGGGCATCACGACGCTTGGTGCCAGTTTGCCGACCGCTGCGAACGGCTCGATTGCCCCGATCGCCCCCGACTTGCCTGCCCAGATCCGACTGGTCAAGGCGCTCTGGAACGAAGAGTTTGATGTGTTGCACCTGCACGAACCGCTGGCACCGGGGATTGGAATCACCACCGTACTGATGCAGGCCGCGCCGATGATCGGCACGTTTCACGCAGCTGGCCGCAGCTCGGCGTATCGCTGGGTAAATCGCGGATGTCGGTCGCTGCGTGCTCGCCTCAAGATCGCATGTGCAGTCTCGGCTGATGCCGAAACCCTTGCCACCAAATGGCTTGGCGGCACCTATGAGCGAGTGTTCAACGGCATCGAGATCGACCGTTTCGCGAATGCCAGCCCGCACGACACCTCGGTGCCGACGATTCTGTTCCTTGGCCGTCACGATGAACGCAAGGGTTTGCGGGTGCTGCTCGAAGCGGCCCAGGGGCTCGGCCCCGACGTCGCCATCTGGATCGCAGGCAATGGCGAGCAGACCGAACAACTACGCGTCGAATTCGGCGCCGACTCACGCATCGAATGGCTCGGGCGGATCACCGATGCTGACAAGCGCTCACGCCTGGCTGGTGCCACCGTCTTGTGTGCACCCTCGCTTGGCGGCGAATCCTTTGGCATCGTCTTGCTCGAGGCAATGGCGACCGGCACTGCCATCGTCGCGTCTGACATCGATGGCTATCGCCAACTCGTGCGCCACGGTGCCGACGCGGCGCTGTCACCGCCCGGCGATGTCGCAGCGCTGCAAACCGCGTTGGCAACCGCCCTTGCGGGTGGCGCCGAGGTTGATGCTCGCGTCGAGTCCGGCCGAGCTCGCGCCGATGAGTTCTCGATGAGCGCATTGGCAGACCTCTACCTTGAGAAATACGAGCGCGTGCTCACAGCCGCAAGCTGAGTATCCTGCGGAGCGTGCAAGACAATCCACCCGTCGGCCTCATGCTCGTGCCGTTGCCCGCATTGGCCGGAATCATTGCAGCGATCGTTGTTGCACTCATCAGCGGTTCGTGGCTGTGGGCGCTCATTGCGTTCGTCATCATCTCAGTCGTGGTTTTTGCGACCGCCTTCTTCTTCGCTGATGCGCTGACCCTTCGACTGCTCGGCGGTCGACCATTGCGCGAGGGCGGGTCGCACATGCTGCGCAATCAGCTCGAAGAGCTTTGCGCACGAACCGGCGTCACCGAACCCGACCTTTACACCGTAGGCGCAGGGGCACCCGCGATTGCCTCATTCGGTCGCCAGTCTCCCTCGTTGGTCGTAACCGATGGCCTCTCCGAAGATCTCACGGTCGTTGAACTCGAAGCAGCGGTGGCCCGTGAGCTGGCTCGATGTCGCTCAGGTTCGATGACCGTCGACACGCTCGCGGTCACGTTCATCACTGCACCATTCGCCATGCTCGGCGACCTTGGCAACAAGATGCTGCACTTCGTGCGTGGCGGCGACCACGATGCGAAAACCGACCTTGAGTGCGTCGAGATCACTCGCTACCCACCGGGCCTGAGCGCAGCACTTCGCAAGATGAAGCTGCCCGCGAACCAGCCAGCATCAGTGGCTCACCTGTGGGCGTCGGGGCCCGAAGCCAACGAGGCGCCCGTCGGGCGATTCGGCTTGGCAGAGCGTCTCGAACTGCTCAACGAACTCTGAGCCATTTCCGCCGTCGCGCTAAGGCGACCCAAACAGCTTCCCGCGGCGGCGATTGGGTCATAGACTGGCACCATGACTGATAGCTCTACCCGCCAGACCGGCACGTTCGAGGTCAAGCGCGGCCTCGCAGAGATGCTCAAAGGCGGCGTCATTATGGACGTCGTCAACGCTGAGCAGGCCAAGATCGCCGAAGACGCTGGTGCAACCGCAGTGATGGCGCTCGAACGCGTGCCAGCTGATATCCGCGTCGATGGCGGCGTCGCCCGTATGAGTGACCCAGAGATGATCGAAGGCATCCAGGAGCAGGTCACTATTCCCGTCATGGCCAAGGCCAGAATCGGCCACTTTGTTGAGGCCCAGATCTTGCAGGCGCTCGAGGTCGACTACATCGATGAGTCCGAAGTGTTGACCCCGGCCGACGAGGCCCATCACATCGACAAATTCGCGTTTACGACGCCGTTCGTATGCGGGGCAACCAACCTAGGTGAAGCGCTGCGGCGAATCGCCGAGGGCGCATGCATGATTCGCAGCAAAGGCGAAGCCGGTACCGGCGACGTCGTACAGGCCGTGCGCCACCTGCGTTCAATTCTGGGTGACATCCGAAAGTTGACCCAGGCCGATAACGCAGAGTTGTTCGACTGGGCCAAGCACCTGCAGGCGCCACTTCCGCTGATTCAAGAAGTCGCCGAGACCGGCGAGCTGCCCGTGCCGTTGTTCTGTGCTGGTGGTCTAGCGACCCCCGCAGACGCCGCGCTTGCCATGCAGCTTGGCGCGCAAGCGGTGTTCGTTGGCAGCGGCATCTTCAAGAGTGCCGATCCGGCCCCGCGGGCTCGAGCAATTGTCGAAGCGACAACCAACTTCGAAGACGCATCGATTCTCGCCAAGGTCTCTCGTGGCCTAGGCGCACCCATGACCGGTATTGGTATGGACGAGCTTGACGTGCACTACGAAGATCGCGGCTGGTAACCGTTTTGGCAGAAACCGTGGGTTCGCCATGCGGCCTCGTCGGTGTTGTTGCGTTGCAAGGCGCATTTGCCGCTCACATCGAAGCATGTCAGGCCGTTGGTAGTGATGCCGTCGAGGTGCGAACCCCCGCTGAGCTTGATGGCGTCGACCGGATCATTCTTCCCGGTGGCGAGTCAACGACGATGTCGATGATGCTCGACCGCAACGAGTTGCGCGAACCGCTCGCAGCGCTTCTCGCTGATGGCACGCCAGTCTTTGGCACCTGTGCAGGCATGATCTTGCTCGCGGCCGAAGTGAGCGATGGCCGAGTCGACCAGCAGAGCCTCGCGATGATCGACATTGGCGTGCAGCGCAACGGGTGGGGTCGCCAGAACCAGTCGTTCAGCGACGAGCTGGTGGTCAGCGGATTCGATGACCCGCTGCATGCGGTTTTCATTCGGGCACCGCGAGTCGAGCGGGTTGGCGATGACGTCGAGGTGCTCGCGCGGTATAACGATGAACCAGTGTTGTGCCGGCAGGGATCGGTGCTCGTTGCGGCATTTCATCCAGAACTGTCGACCGATCGCCGCTTGCACCGGTACTTTTGTGAGCTGAGTTGAAAGGCAGTTGACATGTCGGGTCACTCCAAATGGGCGACGATCAAGCACAAGAAAGGCGCCGCCGACAAAAAGCGGGCCAAGCTCTTCGCCAAGCTGATCAAGCAGGTCGAAGTCGCGGCCCGCACCGGCGGCGGCGATCTCGATGCCAACGCGACGTTGCGAACCATGTATCAAAAGGCGCGCGACAGCTCGGTGCCGCTCGACACGATCGAGCGAGCCGTCAAGCGAGGCACCGGCGAGCTCGAGGGCGTCAACTACGAGCCCATCGCCTATGAGGGTTACGCCCCGGCCGGGGTCGCGCTCTACATCGATGTGTTGACCGACAACCGCAACCGTTCCGGGAGCGAGATTCGCAGCATGCTGTCAAAGAATGGCGGGTCGCTCGCTGAACCAGGCGCTGTCTCATGGCAGTTCGAGCGCAAAGGTATCGTGTTGCTGCCCAAGGGCGACCTGTCAGAAGACGATCTCATGCTCATCGCTCTCGATGGCGGGGCCGAAGATCTCACTGATCTTGGCGAGAACTGGCAGCTCATGTCTGAGCCGACCGATCTCAACGGGCTGCGCGATGCGCTCGTCGCCGCCGATGTTGAATTCACCTCGGCCGACCTGGTCATGGTGCCTCAGCAAACCGTCGAGCTCGACGAAAAAGACGCTCGCTCGGTGCTCAACCTGATCGAGGTCCTCGAAGACAACGACGACGTGCAAGACGTCTACTCAAACTTCGATATCAGCGAGGACGTCATGAACGCCCTGGCCAGCTAAGTCGCTTCGTATCTGCTTCGCATCAGTATCTGTGGGTTGAAAACGCCCGAAGTGGCCTTTGGAGCCCACAGTTGTGCGCCGCGGCTATTCGCCGAGGAGGGCTTCGAGTAGCTCTTCGAGGTCGAGGTCGCCGCTTTCGAGATCGCCAAACGGGCTGTCTTCGCCGAAGAGTTCGTCGAGGTTCAGCTCGCCGCTTTCGAGATCGCTAAAGGGGCCGTCTTCGCCGAAGAGGTCGCCGAAGTTCATGGCATCGAAAAGGTCAACGGGCTCGATGTCTTCGTCGCCGCGAGCTTCTTGGAACCAGCGCTGCCACAGCGCGTCGACTGCTTCGCCGTCGTCGCCCGCCGCTTCGACCAGGTGGGTGCGCAAGGCGTCGGTCGATACGAGCGTGAATGCGTTCTGCTCGATGAAGTCGGCCAGAGCGGCGGTCAGCGAATCCCAGCCGATCAGGTCAGCGGTTTCGAGATAGAACCCGGGTGCTTTGCCGTAGACCACAGCGCCATATTGCAGGGCGTTGGAGAACTCATCAGAGGCTTGATCGGCGGGCGCATCTGCGACGCCGAGGGCTCGGGTCATTGCGTACTGCTCGATCGTTTGGGCTTCGCAGATCGCCCGCCAGTTGTCGGGGTGAATCTGCTGCATTGCAATGCAGGCCGAGAATTGGGCCAGCGGTTCGTCGACCGCCGGGCTGGCGATCGAATCGTTACCGACCAGCGCGTGCCACCACTCGTGGCCCAGTTCGTGCGCGACGGTCCACTCGAGTGTTGTATCGATGGCAATGCCACCAATGCCACCGCTGCCACCAATGCCGCCTGCGCCGCCGAGCAGCGAGTCGAGGTCGACGTCGCCGAAGAGGTCTTCGAGCCCGCCGAGATCGCCCATGCCAGGCAGGCCGCCTGCGAACATCGAGCGTTCTATCCAGATCATGCCGGGCCATTCCATGCCACCGACCCCGCCGCCAAGCGGGGTGGAGACCAGGTCGATCTCTTGCCACGGGTAGGGACCGAACGCGTCGACGAGCGCTTGTTGAGACAACAGCGCGTGATCGAGCACGGTGGCGAGTGCGTCGGGATCGTCGGCGGGGCCCCAGACTCGCACGCTCACGCCGTCAACGACCCCAGACGCTTCGGCGAGATCGTTGCTGAGCACGACGGCGAAATCACGTAGCCCAGTCCCACCCGTCAGTAAGGCACCATCTTCGCTGCCAAGTTCGACGCCGCTCGTCACAATCTGATACTCGCCAGGCGCTGCGATTCGGGCACATATCGCCGCAGCCGGGAACGCTCCAATGTCGCCAAAGCCCGATGGATCAGGATCGGTGCGAGTGCCGTCGGGCAGCCAGACCGGGAACCAATGGCCGAGTTGCATGCCACTGTCGGTGCGGCCCAACAAGCCGACCTGGTCGGGCTCGAGGGTGCTTCCGTCGAACGCGCCAAAGATGCTCTCGTTGGCCGCCATCTGGTCGATCGTGTACGAAAAGGTCGCACTGACCACCGTCGTGTCATCGAGGTCTGCAGGACCCTCGATGGTCAAGAGGGCGGTGTCGACGACGAAGTCCGCTGATGAACCGTTGACGGATACGTGGTCGATCTCAAGGTTGGCGTTGAACGCATCCATGCCAGCGAAGATGCGGAAGTACATTGTCGAGCTCGTCGCAGGGATGGTCGCGTTCATCGAGCCAGTGACCTCTCCCGAGCTCGGGTCGATATCGACGGCCAGGTCATAGGTCGGAAGTGCCTGCGTCGCGCTGGCCCCGGTCTGCAACAGAGCAACGCCGTCAGCGGTGAGGCCCCGGTCACAGGCGACGTCGCCCGGGCGGGCAGCGTTGGCGGTGCCAGTGATCGGGCTTGCATCAGGACTGTCGACGCTCATGTCGTCGGCTGCGACGCGGCACGCGGTCGCGGCGAGCATCAGCAGCACGATCATGGCGGCCGCGGACAACAGGCGGTTCATACAGGGCTCCGAAGGGGGAGAGGTAGTGGCCACGAGACTAACGATGCATCGACCTCAGTATTCCGCGGGCCCGGCTGGTTCGAATGATGAATTTCGGCTGATTCCCGTTCCGGGCCAGAGCGCCGAACTACCATAGAACGCGTGTTCGTACTCGGAATCGACCCTGGCCTGTCACGCTGCGGCTACGGCGTCGTTGAGCAGGTCGCTGCCTCTCGAGGTGCACGCCAACGCGCGGTCGCTGCTGGTGTCATCACGACGGCGCCGAGCGAAAACACGCCCGATCGCCTCGCCGAGCTGCAAGCCGAAGCCCGGTCGCTCATCGCAGAGTTCTCGCCCACGGTCGTGGCGCTCGAGCGAGTGCTCTTCCAAACCAACGTGCGCACTGCCATGGGCGTGGGGCAAGCCAGCGGCATCATCATGGCCGAAGCAATCAATGCCGGGTGTCAGGTCATCGAATACTCGCCAAACGAGATCAAATTGGCGATCGCTGGCGACGGTCGCGCCGACAAAGAACAGATGGAGATAATGGTGAAGCTGTTGCTGAATATCGAAAGACCGCTGCGGCCGGTCGATGCCGCCGATGCGCTCGGGGTGGCGCTGTGTCACCTCGCCCACCACGGAGTTCCCGCAGGCATGGGCGCATGATCGGCTCGTTGCGCGGCGAGTTGCTCGCCCGAGAACCAAACGAAGTTCTCGTCGAAGTGCAGGGCATTGGGTACCGGGTCACGATTGGCCCATCGGTCTCTGTTTCGCTCGGCGAAGTCGGCGGCGAGTGCTTCTTACACATTCACCACCACATCCGCGAAGACGACCAGCATCTCTATGGCTTCGCCGACATCGGCGAACGCATGATGTTCGAGACCTTGCTAAGCGCGCACGGCGTGGGTCCGTCACTGGCGCTCGCGATCTTGTCGGTGCATGGCCCCGATGGCTTACGTCGCGCGGTGAGCGACGAAGATGTCTCCGCGCTCTGTCTCGTGCCAGGCGTTGGCAAGAAGACGGCGCAGCGGCTGCTGGTCGAACTGTCGAGCAAGGTCGAGGCACCAATCGGCTCCATGGCAACGCCGGGCAGTGATCTGCCGGGCAGCTCGTCGCGTGCTGATGTGCGAGACGGCCTGTCGGCGCTCGGCTACAGCGACGAAGAAATTGTTCATGCCCTTAAAGAAGTCCCCGACGAGGGTGACACTGCCACGCAGATTCGCAGCGCTCTGAATGTGCTGGCCTTCTGATGGCGCGTGATGAACTGCTCGATGCTGGTCCGATCGACGAGGATTTCGCGGTCGAGGGCGTCGAGGGTGCTGGCCTCGTCGGCGATCACGGCGGTTTGCGGCCGACGACGCTCGACGACTTTGTTGGCCAACCCGAGCTGCGGCGCCATCTTGAGATCATCTTGGGCGCCGCGAAAAAACGCGAAGAGGCCGCTGACCATCTGATGTTCGCCGGCCCGCCGGGGCTCGGCAAAACGACGTTGGCCCACATCGTCGCCGCCGAGATGGAGACGGCCATTCACACGTCCTCGGGCCCAGCGCTCGAGCGTGCTGGTGACCTAGCCGCGATCCTTACCAAGCTGGCCCCGGGCGATGTGCTGTTTATCGATGAGATCCATCGGCTGTCGAAGCAGATCGAAGAGGTCCTCTATCCGGCGATGGAAGATTTCGAGCTCGACATCATTCTCGGCAAGGGTCCGGCTGCTCGATCGATTCGCCTCGAACTCCCGCCATTTACGTTGGTCGGCGCGACGACGCGCATCGGATTGATCACCGGACCGTTGCGTGATCGCTTTGGCGAGGTGGCCCGTCTCGATTTTTACGACGTCGACGACCTGCAGACCATCGTGACCCGAGCCGCTGGCATTCTCAACGTCGTAATCGACGAAGCTGGGGCCCGAGAGATTGCGATTCGCGCCCGTGGCACACCGCGCATCGCAAACCGGCTGTTGCGCAGAGTGCGAGATGTCGCCGAGACCGACTACGACGGCGTCATCACCTCTGAGATCGCGTCGATTGGTCTTGAACTCTTCGGGGTCGATGCCCTTGGTCTCAACAAGGTAGACCGCGCCATCTTGTCGGCACTGTGCGAACGCTTCGGTGGCCAACCGGTCGGTCTATCGACGCTTGCAATCTCGGTCTCGGAGCCGACCGAGACGGTCGAAGATGTGCACGAGCCGTTCTTGATTCAACAAGGCTTGCTTATGCGCACACCACGCGGTCGGGTGCCGACACCGGCGGCATGGGCCCATATGGGGCTGGCGCCTCCGATCGAATTCGAAACTGCGCAAAAGCCGCTCTTCAACCAAGAGTAGGAACCGCCCGAACGAGGGCACAGACTGACAGCGATGCAACACCCCACGCCTTCGGTCTCGATCGACACGTTCGACTACTCGTTGCCCGAAGATTCGATTGCGCAGACCCCCGTAGAGCCGCGCGATGCCGCCAAGCTGCTCGATGCCACTGGTGCTGACGATCGCGGCATGGGGGTCGAGCATCGGGTGGTGAGAGATTTGCCAACGCTGGTCGGCCCGGGTGACGTGATCGTCATCAACGACACGCGGGTGCTTCCGGCTCGGTTGCTGCTCGCCAAACAGACCGGCGGTGCCGCCGAGGTCATGCTGCTTGATGAACACGACGATGGACACTGGCGGGCCTTGGTGCGACCCAGTCGGCGCATCAAGCCGGGTTCGACGCTCGTTGACTCGAGTGGTGCGCCAGCGGTGCAGGTCGACGCTGACTTGGGTGAGGGCGTGCGCCTCGTTCGACCCGCGACTGACGAAACGATGTTGGCGGTTGCGCACCGACTCGGGGCCGTACCGTTGCCGCCCTACATCACCGCTGAACTGGCCGATGACGAGCGCTATCAGACGGTCTACTCGCGCAACGAACGGTCGGTGGCAGCCCCTACCGCCGGGCTGCATCTCACGCCCGAAGTGCTGACCGAGTGCGAGCAGGCTGGTGCAACCGTGCACACGGTCGAGCTCGCAGTCGGGCTGGGCACGTTTCGCCCGATCATGGTTGATGACATCAGCGAGCACCAGATGCATGGCGAGCGCTTTGTGGTCGCGGCCCAAACGCTTGCGGCGTGCCACAGCGCAGAGCGGGTCATCGCGATTGGTACCACCAGCGTCCGAGCGCTCGAGAGCGCTGCGACCCTCGGCCACAGCAATGGCACTACCGAGCTCTTCATTAGTCCTGGGTACGAGTGGAAGCTCGTCGATGTGTTGTTCACGAACTTCCACCAACCCCGCTCGTCGTTGTTGGTGATGCTCGCAGCATTCGCTGGCCCCCGCTGGCGTTCGTTCTACGATCAGGCGCTTGATCGCAACTATCGCTTCCTTTCGTTTGGTGACGCCATGATTGTGGCGAGAGGTGCCAGCTGATGTTCGAGTTCGAAGTCACAGCGACCGCAGGTGCCGCCCGAACGGGGCGAATCACTACGCCGCGCGGCACGATCACGACACCGTGCTTCATGCCGGTTGGCACCCGTGCCGCGGTGCAGACTCTCACGAGCCACGATCTCAACGGCGCAGGGGGACTCGATGCTGAGATCATTCTTGGCAATACGTACCACCTGATGCTGCGCCCTGGGGCCGACCTCATTGCTGAGATGGGTGGACTACACACCTTCATGAACTGGTCCGGGTTCGTGCTCACCGACAGCGGCGGCTATCAGATATTCAGTCTCGAACCGAAGATCGATGATCAACAGGGCGCCCTGTTTCGCTCGACCTATGACGGTTCCAAGCACACGCTGAGCCCCGAGGGTGCTGTCGATGTGCAGACCAACCTCGGCGCCGACATCCAAATGGTGCTCGACGTGTGTCCACCGCTGCCGTCTTCAGATCAGGTGATTCGTTCGGCGATGGATCAGACTCACCGCTGGGCCGAGCGGGCTCGCCGCAGCTTCCTCGACCGACCAGAGCGCGCCGACGGTATGCGGGCTCAATTCGGCATCGTGCAAGGCGGGCTCGACACTGCACTGCGTCAAGAGAGCGCTGCGTTTCTCACGGGCATCGGCTTCGAGGGATACGGCATCGGCGGCTTGTCGGTAGGCGAGAAGCGAACCCAGATGCTCGAACCGCTGGCAGCTACCACCGCGGCCTTACCGGTTGACCAGCCTCGCTACCTCATGGGTGTCGGCGATCCCTTAAGCATCGTCGAGGGCATCGCGAATGGCGTCGACATGTTCGACTGCGTCTTGCCGACCCGGCTCGCACGCCACGGAACGGTGCTCACCACTGCGGGTCGCATGAACCTGAAGAACGCTGCCTATGCCAGCGATGAGCGCCCGATTGACCCTGAGTTCCCCGAGAGCCCCGCGACTCCGTGGACGCGTGCGTACTTGCGCCATCTGCTGCAAGTTAAAGAGCAAGGGGTGCTGCGTGTGTTGACGATGCACAACATCGCCTTCCTGTTCCGACTCGTCGACCAAGCACGCGATGCGGTAGTTGCTGGAACCATCGATGAGTTGGTCGACCGGGTTGGGCGGGTCTGGAGCTAGCCTTCCGCTACGACTGGAGGGTCGGTTTCATGGAGTTCATCCCACTCGTTGTGATTATGGTCGCAATGTACTTTTTGTTGATCATGCCGCAGCAGCGCAAGGCCAAGCAGACTCGCGAGATGTTGGCGAAACTTGAGGTCGGCGACGAAGTTCTTACCGTTTCTGGCATCTATGGACTCATCACCGAGTTCGATGGCCCAACGGTGTTCCTCGCGGTCAACGATGCCACCGAGATCAAGATCACTCGGGCCTCGATTGCTGAACGCGTCGAGTACGCCGAAGAAACCGAAGACGCCGCGTAGCCACGGCCGGTCCTCACGATGCTTACTCGCCCTGTCGCCGCCCTTGCCACGATCGTGACGCTCGCTGTCGGCTTGCTGCTTTGGTCGCTGTTGGTCGGACAAGCGCCGCTGCTCGGCCTTGACTTGCAGGGTGGCGTCGAGGTCGTTCTCGAACCGGTCGACACCCCCGAAAATCTGGCACTTGCTACGACCGAGAATCTCGACCTTGCCGTTGAGATTTTGCGCGCACGCGTCGATGCGATTGGCGTTGCAGAACCCGACATCACCACGCAAACCGGCGACAAGAACTTCATTATCGTGCAGTTGCCCGGTATCGAGAATCAAGACGATGCGGTCGCGCTCGTTGGTCAAACCGCCGAGTTGCAGTTTCGTCCGGTCCTGTTCGATCTCGTAGGCGGCGGTGACATACCCGAGGGATTTGCGTTCCCCGATTCGATCCTCAACGGTGGCCCCGGTCTCGATGACCTGCTGGCGGGCTTTGTCAGCGATCCGAACAACACCCCGAGTGACCAGTCGGCGATCTTCTTGACAATCGCCGAAGACGACGGCCCGCCCGGGCTGCCATTGTTACTGGGGCCCACCGAGTTCACGGGCAGCGCGCTCGAAGGTGCCGAAGCCCAGTTCAACAGCGGCGGTGGGTGGCTGGTCGAGGTGACGTTCAAGAGCGGCCCCGAAGGGCTCGACTTGTTCAACGAGTCAGCGGCCAAGTGTTTCCCGCCCTCTGACTCGTGCCCATTCCAACGGCTGGCGTTCGTGCTCGATGGCGTGGTCGAGTCATCACCACGCATCAACGCTGCCGAGTTCACCGATCGCCGGGTTGTCATCACCCGAGACCAAGGCTTTAGCGAAGACGATGCCAGGAACTCTGCATTGGTGCTTGAGTTCGGTTCACTGCCGTTGGCCTTCTCTGATCCCGCAGACCCCGAAGCCGGCCTCGTTCGCACGGTGTCGGCGTCACTGGGTCGCGACTCGCTCGACGCCGGCCTAATCGCTGGCCTCGTCGGCCTCGCGCTCGTAGCGCTCTACATGATCTGGTACTACCGCCTACTCGGCTTGATCGCCATGCTCAGCCTGGCGCTGTCGGCCTCGATGTTGTGGGTGGTGGTTTCGTATCTCTCGGTGAGCCGAGGCCTTGCGCTCACCTTGGCCGGCGTCGTTGGCCTGATCGTGTCCATTGGTGTATCGCTCGACTCGAATGTCATCTTCTTCGAAGACCTCAAAGAGACAATGCGGCGCGGTCGCTCGTTGTCATCGGCGGTCGAAGGAGCGTTCCCCGGAGCCTTCTCGACAGTCTTTTGGGCCAACATGGCCACGCTGATCGGCGCCTTGATTCTGTGGCTGCTGACCGTTGGTTCGGTAAAGGGCTTCGCGCTCATGCTCGCGATTGCATCGGTGCTCGACTTGATAGCGACGTACTTCTTTATGGCGCCGCTCGTTCGACTGCTCGCGGGACGCTTCGGTGACAAGCCCGGCCTCTTTGGCGTGCGTTCGCTCTCCCCCGGGACCAGCATGAGCGGCGTCAGTCCCGCCAGCGACAGCGAGGTTGACGCATGAGCGCTCTTGGCCGATTGCTGCGCAATGAGAACCGAATTGACTTCCCTCGCCTCTGGCGCCCGGCGACGATCGTCTCAGCGGTGCTGATCGTGATCGCTGTTGCTTCCTTGCTGGTGCAAGGCCTCAATCTCGGTATCGAATTCGAGGGCGGGGCGTCATGGGAAGTCCGCAGCTCGCTCGTCGACGCCGACGATCTTCGTGACGCCCTTGAACCGCTTGGTCTTGGCGATGCGCGAGTGCAACAGGTTGCAAATGAACTCTGGCGGGTGCGGGCCGAGACCGATAGTGCGGCGGGACTTGAGACGGTCAAGATCGCGCTGGCTGATGCCGCAGGCATAGACCAAGCCGACGTGACCGCCAACGCCGTGGGTGCCAGCTGGGGTAGCGAGGTGACAGCAAAGGCGCGCAACGCGCTCATCGTCTTCTTCATCGTGCTGTTCATCTACATCACCGTGCGACTTGAATGGAAGATGGCCGTAGGTGCGCTGGCCGCGGTAGCTCACGACATCTTGTTGACCGTTGGCATCTACTCGGTGTTCCAACTCGAAGTCACGTCAGCCACGGTGATTGCGTTTCTCACAATCCTCGGCTATTCGCTGTACGACACGTTGGTCGTCTTCGACAAGATCCGCGAGAACGAACTCCGCGCCGTCGGCGCCAGCGGACTTACCTACACCACGGTCACGTCGTACTCGCTCAACCAGGTGTTGATGCGCTCGGTCAACACGACGATCACCTCGGTGATGCCTGTGCTGGCAGTGCTCGTGGTGGGTCGCTTCATTCTGGGTGCGGTCACTCTGCAAGAGTTTGCGATCGCGCTGCTGGTCGGCCTGATGGTCGGCACCTACTCGTCGCTGTTCATTGCGACACCACTCGTCGCCCGGCTTAAAGAGCGCGAAGACGGCAACGTCGAGCGCCAACTCGCGGCGGGCAAACCATCGACCACAGCTGACATCGACATTGCCGAACAACTCGCGACGGCCGACCGGGCTCGCTCGGTTCGCTCAACGGCGCGAGGCGAGGGGCACCGAGTGACCGGCGTATCGGGCGGACGAGCCACTGCGGCAAATGCTTCCGGTGTCGTTGTTACCAAACGCAAGGTCAACCGATCACCAGGCGATGCCAGCACGAAGAGCACGTCGACCAAGCGTGGCGCTGATCGAGCGCCGAGCGGTGAGATCAAGCCTCGCCCTCGCAAGAAAAAGCGCTAGCGCGGCAGTACCCCGGGTCGGGTGCGTACGTCGTTGATCGGTAGCGGATACGGTTCGGTCATGTTGTGCGATGTTGAGTGGCTACGAGAATTCGTGCGCCTCGTTCCCGACTTCCCTGAACCGGGCATCCGATTCGCCGACATAACACCGCTGCTCGGCAATGCCGATGCCCTGCGGTGTGCCGTCGAGCTGTTGGCCGACGAATTCGTCGGGCGCGATATCGATCTCGTCGCGGGCGTAGACGCCCGCGGATTCATTCTTGCTGCGCCTATCGCTTGTCGACTCGGCTGCGGGTTCGTTCCAATTCGCAAACCGGGTCGCTTACCGGCCGAAACACACCGCATCGACTACTGCCTCGAATATGGGTCGGGCTCGCTCGAGATTCACCAAGACGCAGCTGCGGTTGGTCAGTCGGTGTTGTTGATCGACGATGTGTTGGCGACCGGCGGCACCGGTGGAGCAGCAATCGACCTGATCGAGATGACCGGTGCCAGCGTTGCTGCCGTTGGATTCCTTGCCTCGATCGACGGCCTCGCCGGTCATAGTCAGTTGCGCGGCCATACAGCGGTGACCGTGCTCGGAGCGATTTGATGGTGAGGCGCTAGTGGCCCTTGTCGAACGGGTGATGCCGTGGAAGCGCGACCGTGAATCTCAGGCTGATCAACTCGAATCACTGCTGCAAATTCATAGAGATCAACACCCTGACGAAGACCCCGAACCCATTCGTATGGCGTTCGCGTGGGCGTATGAGGCTCATGAAGGACAGCTACGCAAGTCCGGCGAGCCGTATGTGCAGCACCCCATCGAGGTTGCAACTATCGTGGCCGAACAGGGGCTCGACGCCGCAGCGGTTGCGGCCGCGATCATGCACGACGCAGTCGAAGACACCGACATTGCGTTAGCCGAAATCGAAGACTCCTTTGGCGCCGAAGTTGCGGCCATCATCGACGGATGCACCAAGGTCGATCGGTTGCAATTCGACTCTAAAGAAGAGCAGCAAGCAGCCACCGTCCGCAAGTTGCTTGTTGCGGTTGCCCAAGACATTCGCGTGCTTATCATCAAGCTCGCCGACCGCCTGCATAACATGCGCACGTTGGCGGTGCTTCCTGAATGGAAGCAGCAGCGCACTGCGAGTGAAACACTGCACGTGTTCGCTCCGCTAGCCCATCGCCTCGGCATGGAAGAACTCAAGACACAACTCGAAGACTTGTCGTTCGCGGCCCTGCACCCAAAGTGGTATGCCGAGATCGACAATATGGTTGCCCAGCGCGATCCTGAACGCGATATCTGGCTCACCCAGTTCATGACCGATGTCGAAGCGCGACTCGCCGAGATCGGCATAAACGCTGAGGTCATCGGCCGCTCCAAGCACCTCTGGAGCATCTACGAAAAGATGGTGGTGCGAGGGCGCGAGTTCGATGACATCTACGATCTCGTCGGTATTCGGGTCATTTGCGAGTCGGTGCGCGACTGCTACGGCGCGATCGGTTCGATCCACGCCAACTGGCGCCCGGTGCAGGGTCGCTTCAAAGACTTCATCGCAATGCCCAAGTTCAACCTCTATCAGTCGTTGCACACGACCGTGGTGGGTCCACAAGGTATGACCGTCGAGTTCCAGGTGAGAACCGTCGAGATGGACCAACGTGCTGAGCGCGGAATGGCCGCTCACTGGGCGTACAAGGACAGCCTGCCCAGTGGCGATCTCGAATGGCTGAACCGCATCGTCGGCATGAGCGACAACGCGCAAAGTCCGACCCAATTCATGGCCGATCTTCGCACCGACCTTGAACAAGAAGAGATCTCGGTCTTTACCCCCAAGGGCAAGATCGTGACATTGCCGGTTGGCGCAACGCCGGTCGACTTCGCGTACGCAATCCACACCGAGATTGGCAATGCAGCTGTCGGCGCCCGCATCAATGGGCGAATGGTGGGGCTCGATCAGAGAATCGCCACGGGCGATGTCATTGAGATCTTTACCTCGAAACTTGAAACTGCCGCGCCGAGCGAAGAGTGGCTCGGCTTCGTGACTACCACCCGAGCCCAGACCAACATTCGACGTTGGCACAGCCGAGAACGCCACGAAGATCAGGTTGCTGAGGCTCGAGATGAACTTGCTGCTGAGCTTCGTCGCAATGGCCTGCCGGTGTATGAGGTCATGCGGTCATCGACTCTGACCGAGATCGCAGCCGACATGGGCTACCACGATCACGAGATGTTGTACTCGGCAATGGCGCAGGGTCATATAAATCCCAATGCCGTCGTGTCCCGAGCTAAGACCAGGCTGAGTGGTGACGACGACTCTGGCGAAGAACGGCTGTCGACCAACGCGCTCGAACCTCGCCCTTCACGTGGCGATCGCGCCTCGGTTGGGGTGCACATCGAAGGCTTTGATGACACGCTCGTGCGGTTGGCGATGTGCTGCAAGCCTGTGCCGCCCGATGACATCACGGGTTTTGTGACCCGTGGCCGTGGCATTGCGGTGCATCGCACCGACTGCTTGAACGCGGTTGCCCACGACGATTCCGCAGCCGATCGAGTCGTCGACGCGGACTGGGATGTCGAGGGTGTTGGTTCGTTCGTGGCAACACTCGAGGTGCGAGCCCTCGACCGTATGCATCTGCTCGTCGATGTCGCTCAGGCGATGACCGGCCAGCGAGTCAACATCATCGGCGTTTCAACGCGCACTCGCGAAGATCGAGTTGCCGTGATGCGTTTTGACTTCGAATTGAGCGACGCTGCGCAGATTGATGCAATTGTGCGTTATGTGCGCGACATCGACGGCGTCTACGAAGCCCACCGGGTCCTTAACGACGGCTAGCGCAGCCGGTCGGCTAGAGCCTGTGGCCTGGGTGGTTAGCGAGGCCATCTGGGTGTGCGATGGTCCCGCGCTGACCGCGCGCCCAGTGCCCAGGCCCGCCGCCACGATGATGCGTCGGGCCCCTCGAGCGTCGGCGGGCCGTCGGCATGAAAGCGTTTGCGCGCTTGCCACCAGTCGGTTGCAAGTTCGTCGCCTAGTGAGGCAACGGCAGCCTCGATGCGGGCATTGAGGCGACGAGTTTTGTCGCCTTCAACCGCCCAGATGGGATCGCCGAAAATCACGGTGGTGCGAGCCGGCGTTGGCAGCGATTGTCCTTTGCGCCAAACGCGACCGGTGCCAGCGAGGTAGACGGGCACGACAGGCACATTGCAGCGCAGCGCCAGATAGGCGGCGCCGCCCTTAAACGGCTGACCCCAGCCATCGGGCGATCGGCCGCCTTCGGGGAAGATCAGCAGACAGTTGCCTTCGTCGATGATGTCTGCGGCTTGGTCAGCAGCAGAGCGCCCGGTTTTGGTCCGATCAAGGGGGAATGCGCCGATTGCGAGCGCTGAGATGGTCGCCCTGGTCCGATTCTGGAAGAACAGCTCGGAGGCGGCGGCGACAGTCAGTCGGCGGCGCCACGCATGCGGAATGCTGGTGAGCAACAGTGAAGTGTCGAGATGACTGTGGTGGTTCGCGACGAAGATCGCATTCTGTTTGGGGCTGAGCGTTGCGAGCCGCTCATAGCCAATGCGGTCGGGTCTGGCGACTGCGGCGATCGTCGGCCGAAGCAGGGTTTCGACGATTGCTGAGCGTGCGATTTGCGCACCTGGGCGACGCGCCCAGCTTGCGTCGTAGTCGCCGCCTAGCCCGTCGTTGGCCGCCAGCGGCTCAACGCCTTGGGGAATTGGTGGCGGGGCGAACGGGAACTCGAGCTGTGGTGTGCGTACTCGGCGAGCGCGCTGGATGACACCGTTTGCGTACTGGCGGACCTTGCGGCGGCCAAGTAGCGGCTCGGGTAGACGGTTCTCGGCCATAGCGCTAGATGACCTCGGCCATGACCGTCGGTGGGTTGTGGAAGTGCGTAATCGTCGGCTGCGGGCCCACGACATCGCTCGCGATCTCAAGCGCATCGTTCATCGTCGTCGCCGGGACCATGCCCATGCGCTTGACCGCCTTGGGGTCGCCGCCGACCACGATGATACGCCCGAGATGGTTCATGGCGTTCGAGCCCCAGTACCACATATACAGCGGGTGTACGCCGTGATAGGCGTAGCTGGTGCGATACAGGTGCCGGTACCACTCGTCTTCGGCGAATTGCTTTTCGTACTTGTGGGCGATCTTATGACCGTCTGTTGTCTCGGGAAGCACCTGTTCGAAGAAGTCGATGTAGCTCGGGTGATGCACGGGGTGAAATTCGATCGGCGTCGGGTGGGTCATGATGACGACGCCTCCCTCGCGTACCAGCGGCTTGTTGCGGTACATGTTGAAGAAGTAGCCGAGGCCGGTGACCATCACGAGGATCGGATTCATGATCGAGTTCACGTTGTAGGGGCTGAGGTACGGGATGCCCATGGTGAGAATGTCGGCTTGGCCTTCGATGGTGACGCTTTGCTGGGCCAACATGTTTTCGATCGCCCGGTCGTGTACCGCTTCGACTTCGCCCGCTTGCACGCTGGTTAGCCCATAGGGAGCTTCATGGTTGTGGAAGATTCGACGGCGCGCCTTGGGCGTCATGAGCTTGAGGCCGTTTTGCATTGCAACGAACGAGGCTCGGTCGCGGGCGGTCCATTCCCATTCGCGTTTCTGTAGCACCGACATGGGGCCACCGTGGCCGAAAATGTTGTTGTTGACCGTGGTTTCAACCTGAAAGATCTTGACGCCAGCAGCTCGGATCACGTCACCTTGGCGCCAGTTCTTTTTGTGAAACTCTGAGTCGGTGTGGTCCATCAGCGACGACTTGAGAAGTGTGTCGACATTGTGGTGGTGGCGAATACCGGTGTAGCCCGACAGCCCGGTCGCTGTGCTCTTCCAGCCACCGTTCATCGACACCATGTTGATATTGACGTACACGACGAGGTCGCTCTCCGCGGCGCGGCGCACCATCTGAACTTCTTCGCCTTCGCTGGTTTCGCCGAGCATGACCATCTCATCAGGGTCTTCGGCATCCATGTTGTAGAGCAGACCTGACGGGGCGAATGCGTCATAGACCCGGTCGCCGACCGCATGGCGCAACTCGTCTTCTGTCATGCGGCGATGCAAGGCGAGCGCCGCGATGATGTGCACATCATCGACACCCGATGCGGCTGCGAGATCGAGGACCTGTTCGATGATGCGTTGGCGAATATCGGGGCGCCGCATTGGGGGCAGCGGCAGCGAGATGTCGTCAAAGACAATGGTGAGCTTCATGCCAGCAAAGAGCTGTGACGGCAGTGGGTCGTCTTCGAGTGGGTGTAGTAGCGCGTCGCGGATGGCGCCGTCGGGATCGGGCAAAGCATGGAGAGGCTCGCTGGCGTAGAGCACCCGGCTGCGCCCCGCTGGGAGCTTCTCGAGACGGAAGCCTTCGCCTGCGTGGAACAGGATCGGCGGGGTCGACCGGTCGACTTCGAGGACGAGGCCGGGTCGGGCGGTGCGGTCGTGCGGGGAGGGCATCTTTGCTCAGCTTGCGTTAGGCGCTGCGGCGAGCGCGGGGCAGATACGGGGCGACGGGCAAGATCTTTCGCTCGCCGCCGGGTGCGGGTTCGAAGTGCTCGACAAGCCAGCCGCGTCTGCGCGCGATGGTCGCGAGCTTGGTGTCGGGGTTCACGGCAACCGGGAAGCTCACCGCCTCGAGCAGCGGCAGATCGCTGGTCGAATCGGCGTAGGCGACTGACTCTTTGAGGTCGAGGTCGTGGGTGTCGGCGTACTGGCGTAGGGCTTCGGCGCGGGCTTCGCCGATCGGGGGAGCGCTCATCATGCGGCCGGTGTAGCGACCATCTTGCTGTTCGAGCGAAGGGGCAATGATGTCGTCAAACAGCGGTTGGAGCGGCGAGACGATGAAGTCGAGAGCGCCGGTAATCAACACGGTTCGGTGACCGAGTGCACGATGCTGGCGGACTCGACGGATCGCCTCGGGGAACGCATTCTTGACCAAAAGGTCGCTAAAGAGCTCTGCGGCATCGTGTTCGAGTTGTTCGACCGATGCGTTGTCGTAGCGCCGATAGAAGTGCCGAAGGAAGTCAACGCGATCTCGGCGGTCGAGTCGCTGCAAACTCCACGCTTCGCCGAGGGTGCGCACAATGAGCCGTGAGCGCTGGGCGCGATTCAGGTTACGGGTAGCCAGCCAGCCCCATGAGCCAACGACGTTGCTGGCAATCAAGGTGTTTTCAAGGTCAAAGGCTGCAACAGTGCGACGTTCGTCGAGTACTTGTTCTCGCAGTCGGTCTTGGCGATCGAATGCGGCGCCGCGCTTGCCAGACGGCGCGGTCTTGACTCGGCCTTGGGCCAGCACTGACGGCAAGTGGATGTCGTTGACGTAGTGGTACCAGTCGATGGTCCGCGGATCCATGTTGAACATGGCCTGATCATCGGCGGGCAGCGACTCGTGCATCGCAATGGTGTTGTCGCAGTGGTAGAGCGCTTCGCAGGCGACGTACTTGCCGTACAGCTCGACGTACCCGATGGCCTGATCGAGCTGTTCGCGTCGTTCGTCAAGCTCGACGGCAAGTGCGGCCTTGCGGCCCCGCACCGGCAGGGCGCGCATTATCTGCGTGGCCGCGTTGAACGCGCTCTGCGCCCGGTACAGCTGGCGGGAAGCTTCGTCGATCGTGGGGAAGGTCCAACGGGGTGGGGCGATGGGTTGGTCGTAGTCGTCGTAGATCGGATTGATCCGGAAGAACTCGGTAGCCCAGTCGTAGAGTTCGCCGACCCGAAAGGGGTTGGCAGCGCCACTGGCCGATTGGTAGATGGGGGGTGGCTCGTCGGGGTCAGGCGTACGCGACGCAGCGCCGATGATGGTGGCCACCACAAGGTCGACGGGAATCACATCGGCGACCCCCTCGTGGGCACCGGGGAAATCGCGCAGCAACCCGCGGCCAAAGCCGATAATGATTGGTTCGGCCATGCGGAAGCCCCGTATCCACCCAGGGAACGGTTCGGCCCAGCTGGACTCGATGATCGAGGGGCGCACGATGGCAAACGGAAGGTCGCGGCGGGTTTCGACCATTGCGGTTTCGGCCATGGCCTTTGTCATGGCATAGGCATCGCTGAAACCGAGTGACTTGGCCCGGGCTCGACCGAGATCGACCATGCGCTGGTGGACCCAACGCTGGCGGAGCTGTTCGGACTTGGTAGCCAACGCCGTTGAGCCTGCGGCGCCGAGTTCGTCCTTGGCTTCTTTACGAAAGCCCTCAAGCGACGCGATCGATCGGCTCTCGTCTTCGGTGCGTAGGTGTGCTCGTTCGGCGGTCTCGATCTCGTCGCGCCAGTCGACAGGCACCGCGTGCGGGCTGTTCGGCAAGAGTTCTTCGAACGCGTCGCCCTTGCGCATACCGGCGACGTAGGCGGTCGAGACCGCCACGAGGTTTGGCGTGAAGGCGAGGTCGTTGATGGTTGCGACCAGGTTGATCGCACCGCGCAGGTTCGTGTTGACCGCAACGTGCAGTGGGTTATCGAACGACACAGACGCCGCCGAGTGGATCACGATGTCACTCGAAGCGAAGGCCGCGCGGCCGTCTTCGTCGAGGCCAAGTCCTTCTTTGGTGATGTCGGCAGGGACCGCCGTGATGCGGCCCGTGGCCCATTCGAGGAAGTCATCGCCGTGGGTTTCACGAAGTCGGTCGAATGCGTCGTTGCGCAGAATCTCACGTTCGACACGGTTCTCGACGCCACGGCGCCCAGGACGAATGAGCAGGACCATCGAGCAATCCGGTACGCATCGCAGCAGTCGCTCTACGAGCGCGGTGCCAAGAAATCCGGTAGTACCGGTGATTGCGATGCGTTTCCCCGCCAGTGATTCGTTGATCACGCCCGTCACCTTACCAAATGGTAAGCCTCCCTTACCAGGTGGTAAGTTGTGGTCGTGGCGACCGACACTCGGGAACGCATTCTTACTGAATCGTTGCAGGCCTTTGGCACCCGCGGTTTCGATGCGGTGTCGCTCGATGATCTGGCCGAACAGCTTGGCATCCGTAAGCAAACGATCTTGTATCACTTCGGCAGCAAAGCCGACCTGTTCGCGGCAACCATTGACAGCGCGGTCGGCGACCTTGGTGCGGCCATGATTGAGGCTGGCCGCGGTCGCACGGGTTGGCTCGCCGTTGAATCGGTCGTGAACATGGTCTTCCGGATTGCAGTGCGCGAACCGCAGCGCCTCGGCCTTTTGCGCGAAGTCATGCGTCTTGGCGGCCACTGGTCAGATCAGGTGCGAGAGGCGCTGGCTCCGGTGATCGAGAAGGCCCGGTTGTTTCTCACCCTCGAAATGCGACGAGGCAACATGCGCCAAACCGATCCGAACCTCGTGCTGGTTTCGGCGTACTCGACCGTGATGGGCGTCGCCACCGAAGTCGAGGTTCTCCGAGCGGTGGGTCTAGAACCGACATTGCGCGAAGCAGTCCGCCGCCGCCGCGAGCTACTGCGCTTCTTAGAGGCGGCGCTTCGTTAGAAGTAGGATCGTTGCATGCCGATGCTGGTTTCTGAGATCGATTGTCCTGAGATTGGCGATTTTCGAATCGGCGCTGGCCCGGACACCCGTGATCTCGTCGCACCGCTGGCGGCTCAGAGCTGGATCGTCAAGATGCCATTCGGCTACATCTTGACTCGCCACGACGACTGCATTGCCGTGCTCAAGGACAAGCGTTGGCATCAGGCCACCCGGTTGCTCTCGCAGATGACTCCAGTCGACAACGAGCGGTACCAGAACCGTCAGAATCGCCAGTCGATTCTGACGATGGAAGGCGACGAGCACACTCGATTGCGTCGATTGGTAGCGAGCGCCTTTACCCCCAAGGCCGCGAACCGGCTACGGCCGTTTATGCGTGAGGTCATCAACGAGCTGCTTGATCCAGTGACCGCATCGGGTGAATGCGAGTTTGTAAGTGCCGTGTGCGAGCCGTACCCGATCCCGATCATCTGCGAGCTGTTGGGTGCGCCCCGACAAGACTGGGAGCAGTTCAGTCGTTGGGCGACCTCGATCTTCAAGATCTTCAGCGACCGGGTGCCTGAGTATGCCGACGAGATCATGGACGCCAGCGAAGAAATCGACGCGTATGTGCTCGACCTGATCGAGCAACGACGCGGAGATCCTCGCGATGACCTATTGAGCGATCTCATTGCGGCCGAAGAAGCTGGCGAGAAGCTGTCGCCGACCGAGCTGGTAATGATGGTTGAGGCCGTCATCTTGGCTGGAACTGACACCACGAGAAATCAGTTGGGCTGCGCGATCGCAACGTTTGCTGATCACCCCGATCAGTGGGCGGCGCTGGCCAATGACCCGAACCTCGCGGCTCGTGCGACCGAAGAGAGCTTTCGCTATCTCGGCGCGATTCGCGGAACTGGTCGCTTTGCAGCAGAAGAAATTGAGTACCGCGACGTGGTCTTCCCTCAAGGCACGCTGGTGTTCCCGAACTTTGTCGGGGCCAACCACGACATCGACCAGTTCTCGTGCCCTCATGAGTTCGACATCGATGCTGAGCGCAGTGGTGCCAGCCACCTGACCCTTGGCTTCGGGTCGCACTATTGCCTTGGCGCCAACCTCGCCCGAGCTGAGCTGCAAGAG
>Ga0114956_1000248_pt1 | contig 36177 bp, 28 predicted proteins | sample MaitaG_FD_87304 | JGI IMG/M metagenome (GOLD analysis project Ga0114956, IMG submission 87304) | Marine algal microbial communities from Maine, USA - Maine_Asex2 metaG | ecosystem: Host-associated > Algae > Red algae > Unclassified | place: Maine, USA | collected 2015-01-05 | reverse complement strand
TGGCCGTCGAGCAAGAACTCGACCGTGCCTGCCGACGAGTAGCCAATGGCGCGAGCTGCCGCCAGCGCAGCATCGCCCATTGCGGCACGAAGCGACTCTGCCAGTACTGGGCTCGGAGCCTCTTCGATGATTTTCTGATGACGGCGTTGGATCGAACACTCACGTTCGAACAAGTGAACGAGTTCTCCGTGGCTGTCACCCATGACTTGAATTTCGATATGACGCGGCGCAGGGAGATACTTCTCAAGGAAAACGATGCCGTTGCCGAATGAGGACGTGGCTTCGCGTTGGGCACCTGCAACCGCGTCGGCCAATGCATCGACCGACTCGACGACCCGCATGCCTTTACCACCGCCACCGGCGGTGGCCTTGACCAGAACTGGAAACCCGATCTCGGTGGCTGCTTTGATGAGATCAAGATCCAGCGTGACTTCAACAGATGGCAGTGTGGGCACGTCGGCGTCGACCATAAGTTGCTTGGCGGCAAGCTTGTCGCCCATCGATGCAATGGCGTGTGGCGAAGGTCCAACCCAGATGAGCCCGGCGTCAATAACCGCTTGGGCGAAGGCAGCGTTTTCTGCCAAGAACCCGTAGCCCGGATGCACGGCATCGGCGCCTGTCACCCGAGCAGCATCGAGGACCTTGGCCATGTCCAGATAGGACTCGGCTGGCCTGCGCCCTCGAAGCGAAACCGCCTGATGGGCTTCGCTCACGAACGGGGCGTCCGCATCTCCGTCGGCAAAAACGGCAACCGTTTCGATGCCCATGGCGTGCGCGGAGCGGAAGATGCGGCGAGCGATCTCGCCGCGATTTGCGACCAACAGCCGCCGGATTGGTGTGATTGATTTAGCGGAAGACACCGAAACCCTCAGCTCCCTTGACATCGTTGTTGTGGCAAACCGACAGCGACATCCCCACGACGTCTCGAGTGTCTCGAGGATCGATGATGCCGTCGTCGCCGATGCGGCCGGTGGCGTACAGCGCCAGCGACTTCAGCTCGTGATAGTGCTCGACGGAAGCCACCGTTGCCGCGTCGGCTTCTTCGTCAAACTCGATGCCCTTGCGCGCTGCTTGAGCCCGCCGCACCAGCGACATGACACCGGCGATTTGTTTCGGGCCCATCACCGCAATCTTGGCCGTTGGCCACAAATAGGTAAAGCGAGTGTTGAAGCCTCGACCCGACATGCCGTAGTTTCCGGCGCCATAGCTTGAGCCGAGGATGACGCTGATGTGGGGCACCGTCGAATTCGATACCGCATTGATCATGCGACTGCCGTTCTTGACAATGCCACCGTGCTCGAAGTCCTTGCCGACCATATAGCCGGTGATGTTGTGCAGGAACAGCAATGGGATGTCCTGCTGATTGCACAACTGGATGAATTGCGCCGCCTTGTTCGAACTCTCATTGAACAGCGGGCCGTTGTTGCCCAAGATGCCGACGGGAAAGCCATGGATGTCGGCCCAACCACAAATCAGCGTGTTGCCGTAGCGGGCCTTGAACTCTTCGAACCGACTGCCGTCGGTGATTCGGCCAATGACTTCGCGAACGTCGACTGCCGCAGCCAAATCTCGGCTCATGAGTCCCAGCAAGTCCTCGCTGTTGAGCACAGGAGATTCGCCCGAACCGGTCTGGCCGTACCCGCGCTTGCGATGGTTGAGATGACCAACGACCTCGCGACAGATGCGCAATGCATCGAGCTCGTCCTCTGCCAGGTAGTCGGCCAGACCACTCGTTTCGGCGTGCATCTGCGCTCCCCCAAGCGTCTCATCGTCGGAGACTTCGCCCGTCGCCATCTGCACCAATGGCGGGCCGCCCAAAAAGACCTTGGAGCGTTCCTTGATGAAGATGTTGTAGTCGCTCATGCCCGGTTGGTAGGCCCCGCCGGCAGTCGAGGACCCGAAGACAACGGCGATCGAAGGAATACCAAGTTTGGACAGCTCGGTCACGTCGTAAAACAGGCGGCCTGACTCACCAAAGTGATCGGTTTGTTCGCGCATTTGGCGCTCGGGATCTTCGTCGCCCCGCAGATCGCCACCGGCGGATTCAACAAACTGCACATAAGGCAAGCGATTCTCACGAGCGATTTGAATGGCTCGCATGAGCTTCTTGCCAGCGAACGAGGTCATGGCCCCGCCGAGCACGGTCGGGTCGTTGCCCTGGATCATGCATTCGACCCCAGAAATCACACCGATACCCATGACGAGCCCCCCGCCAACCGCATAGTTGGAGCAGTAGGCGGCGAGCGGGCTGATCTCGTAGAACGGCGAGTCTGCGTCGAGTACCGCAGATATGCGTTCGCGCACCGGGAGCTTGCCGCGAGAGCGCATGCGATCCATCGCCCGCTCACCGCCGCCGCCTGCGGCTTCGAGGTTCAGCTTGTCGATCTCGGCGAGCTGTTCGAGCATGTCATCGCGATTACGAACGAACTGCTCGCCGCCCGTGTCCAGGGTGCTTCGTAGAACTACCACGTTGAAAACGTAGATGACCAATTGTTCGACGACCTCATTGTTGAGGATCGTTATGCGTCGCGAGCGCCTCCATCGACAGCGATATCGGCGCCGTTGATATGCCAAGCAGCTTGACTTGCAACGAACGCAACCACTCGCCCGATATCGACGGGTGTTGGGATGTGTTCGGTGAGGTTCGGCATCGAGTTGTCAAGCGCCCAGCGTTCGGCCTGCGGCCACGAATCGCCTTGACTATCGCGAGCTGCTCGCCGCATCACCATCGCCTGCACCTCTGGCGTGGCGATCATGCCAGGGCTCACCAGATTTGCCGTCACGCCGCTGCCTCGAACTTCCATCGCCAGCGTTCGCACCAGTGTGGGTAGTGCGGTCTTCGCCGCGTAGTAACCCGCGTTGCGTGTGTTCGGCTGGTGGGTGCCGACCGTGCCGAGATAGACCACGCGTCCCCAACCCTTGTTGCGCATGGCCGGCAGGCAAAGTTGTGTGACCCGAACCGACGCAAGCACGTTGACATTCCACTCCTCGGCCCAAACAGCCATGTCTGACCAACTCGATCCGCCAGGCGCGCCGTAGTTGTTGACCAGCACGTCGACGCCTTCTGCAACCTCGGCCAGCGACGACGCTCCTTGGTCAGAATGAATGTCCGCCACGACCCCCTCGGCGCTGCCGCCACGTTCTCGAATCTCTGCGACAACCTGATCGGGCTGACCATCTTCGAAGCCGTGCACAACAACGTGCGCGCCTTCGCCAGCAAGCACACCTGCGATGCCACGCCCGGTGCCTCGATAGCTGCCCGTGACCAATGCAGTGCGCCCCGCCAGTTCAAGATCCATCTACTTGTCCTAGCAGAGAGGCCCGGCCTGCCAAGCTTCAGACGCGTCGGGCAAGCACAACAAAAACAGTGCGGAACAAGATCTGAAGGTCAAAAACCGGAGACCAATTCACCAGGTATTGCAGATCATGGCCGAGCTTGAAGCCCGGGTCCGTGTGGTAATCACCATTCACTTGAGCGAGGCCAGTAATGCCGGGCCGGATGTCGTGGCGACGGCTGTAACCCGGGATTATTCGCTCAAACCCATCGGCGAGTTCCTGACGCTCGGGCCGCGGCCCAACGAGCGACATGTCGCCCCGGAACACGTTCCAGAGCTGCGGCAGCTCATCGAAACGCATCTTGCGCATCCACGCCATTGCTGGGATAACTCGGGCATCCTCGCGGCTAGCCAGAACAGCGCCGGTTGCATCTTCGGATCCCACGTACATGGTGCGGATCTTGACCATCGAGAACAGTTCACCGTGGCGGCCGACTCGTTCTTGGCGATAGAGCACCGGTCCACCGGCAACAATTCTTGCGTAGATCAAGGTGAAGACCATGGCCAAGATCCATACCGGCGAAGCAACCACGAGGTACAGCAGGTCAAGCAGCCGTTTGAACCGCACCTGAGACGGTGGCATGGCGTGGGAATGCAACGCCACGAATGGCATGCCCGCAATCTGTCGAGTCTTTTTCACGCCGAGCAAGGTGTCCGAGGGCGTAAGTCGGTGGTAAACCCCGATGTGTTCTTTCTCGAAGGCCTCGAGCGGCGACGGGTAGATGTCGCTGAGCTCAACACCACCGAGCAACAGCACGTCGGTTGCGGAGACATCCACGACAGCTTCGGCGAGGTCTTCGGTGCCTGCTCGTCGCCCAACAACGATGGCGTCGCGGTCGGTCTCGTCGAGATGGGATTCTGCCAGCTGGATATCGTCGAGACTGCCAACGAGCAACACCCGCGGTCGACCGAAGCGGGCGGTCGTGAGGCTGCCCGCCAGCCATCGGTTAAACGCCAGACCAAGAGCGACGACGATGGCGAAGACGATCAGGTTCAGACGTGGCATCAGGTACTGGTCGGACCCGAGCGAAAGGGCCGCATCGATGAGCACCGCTATGCCCGTAAGCGAAACGGTGCGGGGCAACCGAGACGTTGCGCCCAGCCGGTGATCGCGCTCGTACAGGCCACCGAAGTAGGCAACCAACAGATGCACAGCAGTAACGACAAAGAAACCCGTCACATACTTTGGCATGCCGTAGTTGGGCCAGGTCGTGCCCCATCGAATGAACGAAATGACCATGGCGGCGCCAAAGAGAACTGCCGCATCGACCAGGTAGAGCACCCGGAAGCCGCTCTGCCTTCGAAACTCTTCTAACGCATGGCGCGACGACTCAGATTTGTGTTCACGCTGCCGCGCAGTGCGGGAGGTCGCCTTCGTCGCCATGGGATAAGGCTAGTTGCATCGCGCTGGTAGACGCTCGCGCGACCTCAACAAGGGAGTTGTCGCTACCCCTGACCATGATTCGCGTTAGGTGTTGGAGTCGTGGGAACGCACCCAATCGGCCAGGCGAAGATCCGGCGTGAGAGCCTGTCGGGTCATGGCCAGCGTGACGATAATTACGGAGAGTGCTACAGCACCCAGCACCAGAAACATCACAACAAGTTGGATCAGCACCGCGTCGAATGGATCTGCCCCCGCAAGCAAAAGACCGGTCATTGCCCCCGGCAAGGCGATCAGGCCCACGACCTTTGTGCGCTCGATCTGAGGAATGAGCGCCAGTCGAGTCACGTCGTGCACCACACGCCGAGTGGATTCTTTGCTGTCGAAGCCAAGCGCCAACATTGCCTCGATTTGTCCTGACGAATCCCGTAGCTGGTCTCGGGTGCGGTCGACGGCTTGGACCACTGTCGGCAGCGTGTTGCCGATCGTGATCCCGGCAATTACGACCACCGAAACTGCCTCAAGCGCCAGCACGCCAAGTCCAAAAACGACTCCTAGGACCATGCCGACGGTCACGGCTATCGACACGAGTCCCACGATCAACAGGTACCGGCCCGCCCTTGTGCGTCGGGCGACCACTACCCCAGCGACACCCACCATGGCGGCTACCCACAGCCCCGACCACAGGTTGACGAGTCTGGACTCAAAGATCACCGTGAAGAAGACGCCAACGGCGAGGAGTTGCACCGTTGCCCGCATGGTCGCCCACACCACGGACTTCTCTAGCCCCAAGCGTTGCCAGAGCGAAACCCCTACGACCAGAGCAATGAGTACAAGCGAAACTGCCGCCTGCCACAGTTCGATATCTGCGCCCATTTTCAGCTTGGTTGCCGCAGAAGCTCGGCATGCAAGTGGTGAGTCAACGACGTGCCAACCGCCGCCATTGATACGTCGTACACCAGCGAAGCTCGACCGTCGACGATCTGGACCTCGATCTCGCGTCGCACGTCGGAGACCGTCTTTGCGGTGGGGGTGGTGTGGACTGCGTCGAGAACCAGTTCGATGGCGTGTCCGGCAACTGATCCGCTATGCAGCTCAACGATCCCCGAAGGTTGCACCACCACGAGTTCAACCCGATCACTGCCAACGCCTCGCAGGTAGCCACACTCGGCGTGCAGCGGCTGGCCTGTCTCGGCGGCGACCGTCTTTTGGCTGTAACTCAAGAACGGCTTGCCTACGTGAGCGAACGTGACTTCTTCGTTGTACCGGAACGCCTGGATGGTCGGGTAGTCACCGGCTCCCGCTCCCTTCCATGTGCCGAGGAGGAAGGCGATTGACTCGCAGTCCGGGTGTACGTTCATACGTGTCGTGTCCTGTTCGCTCGTGGTCGCCGCGCCGCAATGGAAGCGCGAGCGAGTTGTTTAGGGTTGACCGAGTCGTTCAGCGCGTTGAGCGACCACAGCCGCTAGCCCTGACCCGGCTGCGATGTCTGCTGCCTCTGAAAGTGCCCGAGCGTCGCCGAGGTCGGCAGCGTCGAGCCTGCACCGTACTCGCCATAGCCTCGGCCCTTGTTGGTCAGCAGCAGCTATTGACCGGCCGATGAGCTCATTCTTGTCGTTGATGTCAGCAGTGATCTGCGCCACGTATCGACTGGTGGGACCAAAACTGCCCGCTCCGAATCCGGCCAAGATGGGATTGTCTCCAAACCGTTCGAGAAGTGTTTGCGTCTCTGCAATGAGCTGCGGCGCATGCGTTGGCAAGAAGCGGGCGAGCAGCAGCATTGAAAGCAACGAAAACGTTTGTGTACCCCGAGCCAGCGCCTCGACCATCAGCGCATTCACCTCGTCGGCAATATCGGCGTCGCCAGCAGCTTCGTCGCACAGAACAAGGGAGGTGCGGCCCAGGTGCAACGATGACAAGTCCGCCCGGAACGGATCAAGCTCAGCCTTGAGTTCACCGAGCCGGTCCTGGCAGTCATAGGAGAACACACGTAATCCGATGTAACTCGCCGCGCCATGGGCCATGTCGTGCAGATCGGCAAACTGCATGCTGTTTAGCGCTAGCGCATCGGCAGTCTCGAAGTCGCCGTCGTTGAGGACGAACATGGTGCGAAGTCCTTGCGCGTGCCAGATCCGAAGCGGATCGCCAGTCTCAGCGGCAAGCTGCTGAAAGCGTTCAGCCTCATAGCGCGACTCGGTGAAGTTCCCCTGCTCCGCTAGGTTGAGCGCGTTGATTTGAGCGATCCGGGTCAGGATGCGCGGGCTTCCCTGAAAAACGACCTCGTCGGGGATCGAGTGAGCAACGGGCTCGACATGACGGGTTGCGATCCATCGAAGCACGTGGCTGAGTCCGACTTCTTCGGGGTCACTGGCAATCTCGAGCGCTTCCTCGGCGTAACGAAGCACCTGGATGTGGTCGCCCGTCAACGAGTATTGCCGACTCAAATGAAAGACTCGATCGAACCGCCGCGAGGCAGGCAGCAGCGACGAAGGAATGCCCTCGAGCATCGAGATTCGTTCGGGGTCGCCATCGGGAAGTTCTGCTTCGGGCAGGCCAGATAGGGCCGCATCGAGCGCTTGCTCCCAGAGTTCTGCGCTCATTGCGTGACCGTAAGCAAGCTGCCGGTAAACCGACCCGTCGGCACCAGATTGATCCAATGCAGCCGCCCAGAGGCTTAGCGCTGGAGGGTCCAGATAGTCCCCACCAAGATCGTTGACGCGCCGAAGTTCGCGAGCAACTTTGCGCCACTGTCTGCAACGTGCGTAGAGCTCGGCCGATACGAGAAGCGATGCAGCTACGGTGTCCGCCGGCACGAGCGCACCCGCGTTGGCATAATGATCTGCCCGCCTGTGCGCATCCATTGAGAATTCACTCGCGCGACGGTGTAATTGGCCGCGACGGAAACGTGGGACATTCTCCAGCAACGCCCGTTGCAAGAGCACATGACGGAACTTGACCTGATCTGGATCATCGGTCTCGACAATCAGGCCACTCGACCACAGTTCGTCGAGTACTCGAAATATCGATGCCTCGTCGAGTCCGGTGAGCGCAATGAGCTCGCCGATAGAGAATTGATGACCAAGTACGGCGGCCGCCGCCACGACCTCGGGCGCACTTGCAGACAACGACGCTGTCACCCGGGTCAGCGCCGACGCACCACTGAGCTGTTCAGGCAGTGCCAACGTTTCGGGGTCAGCAGCTGTAATCAGTGGCGCCGCAACCGCAGGCAATCCGTCGCTCGCTTCGTACACATCGCGGGCCAAGCCCATGCGAGCCTGGCGCGTCGCCTGCGGAAATTGGTCGTAGACCATGAGCTCCAGCTCTGCCAATCCAAGCCCGCCGAGCTCGACGAGCTGCAGCCCGGCACGCTCCGCGTCTCGGGCAAGGTCCACCCATTCCGCGTCATCGGAGTCGCTCGGTCCACATACAACAAAGGTCACGGCAGCTGCGGTGTTCGAACGAATCAATAGCCGAAGCAACCCAAGTGAGGTCTGGTCAAGCAAGTGGGCGTCGTCGACAATGAGCCGTTGCGGCCGATGGGTCGAACGGGCCTCGAGATACGCCAGCACGATTCGCCACGCCTGCGTTGCCCACGTGCGTTCAGAGGAATGCTCGGAACGCCACGGGACTGCTCGATGATCGACTGAACCCAGCAGCTCATCGCGCACTGCGGGCATGGCAACCGCAAAAGGCCCAAGTGGCAAATCCATGCGATCATCACCAACGACATAGACCGTTTCCGTTGCGGAATCGGCCTCGATCAGCGCGGCGAGTAGTCGTGACTTGCCCGAACCGGTTACACCAGTGACGAATGCACCTGCGGAGCTTCGGAGGCGAGCGAGCTCATCGACTCGGCCAAGCAGCCGGAAGCCGGTGAGATGGCGGAGTTCTTTGGCAATGACCCGGGGCTCGATCGCGGATGGCGCCAAGTCAGTTGCCCCTTCTCGAGAACCGGGTTGGCGGCCGTTCGAAAGGAAGCTGGCTACGTCGGTTGGCACTGCACCGAACTCACTTGAGTACGCGTCGGCAAACGACGTAATGGCCAACAGCGCTTCGGTGCGACGCCCAGCCGCTTCGAGCGCTTGAGCGACCACAACAGCCAGACGATCGTTGTAGGGGTGCTCCCTCAACAACGACGTCAGTGCGGTGCAGGTTTTAGTGGTCACGCTGCTAGGGGCCTGGGCACAGAAGAGTTCTGCAACCGTGATCTGCAGCATCTGTAAATTCTGGGTGCTACTCGCAACCATCTCAAGCAGATCGACGTCGCCAAAGGGCTGGCCCGCGAGCATCCATGCAAGATGTTCTTCGAGCACGTGGGACCGGGCGACCGCAAGCTCCTCGAGCCTCCAAGCATCGACCCATCCGTTATTGGTTTCGACGCGATACGTGCCGCCTTCGGAAATGACATCCCAATTCTGAGGCAGCTGCTTGCGCAGTCTGGCCACGGCCATACGCAATGCCGGCCGCCATGGATTGGGTTGACTAGCACCCCAAATTTCTTCGGCAATACGCTCTGCGGTTGCGCCTTCGGGCCCCGCAGCGACGAGCACAGCCAAGAGTCGCTGACCGCTTCCGGTGAGCCGGGCGGATTCCGCGTTGGCGTGATGAACCGCGACACGACCAATGACCTGCACCCAACTAGACGCGGCTACCGGGTCAGGTACAGCGCTCAACATTGGCCACTACGCCCGATGCTGCGGCGATTTGTCATTCGATAACTATTGCATGTCAGCTGCCAGGAGCCATCGCCGGTTCTCGCGGCACGAGCAGTCGGCCGGTAGCCAGGTTCGCGACGCGCAACAGCGCGGCAACGCGGGCGGTCGCTGCCAGATGCGGGACTCGCGACCGGCGAGGTGCCAAAACCGCCGGCCGTTTCACTTCTGTCTCGGATGAGGCGAACTCCTCTCCCCAAGTGCACGCAAGGTTACCCGTTGCTCGGGGCGCGTCGTCAAGGCGAGACAGGTCTATCTCGGAGCGACTGGTCGGCGAAATCGCCTGCCAGAGCTCGGTTGGGCCACAAAGCCAGCGAGCGAAGCGTTCATCTCGAGCGGTCGACGCAGTGGCATACGCCGCCAAGTCTTCGGGATGTGAAGACAGTGGTATGCGCAGCGGGTCACTTCGGGCCTCGCTGATCGCAGCCCAAACAAATGTTGAGCACAGGTATGCCTTTCGATCGCGATAGCGACTTCGCTGGAACAGGCAATACAACGAGACGATAGCGAACATCACGGAACGGGCGAATCCAGGATCGCGCCGGCGAGCAGCAAGGTGAATCGGGCCCAGCAGGATACTGCTGAAGGTGTAGGGCGAGTCGGAACGTTCCAAATGTTCAAATGCTCGGCAGAATCGCTCCACCGATTCCACTTCGCTGTCGGTCTTAAAAATTCGTGCGACGCCGACGCGGTCGTAGGCGGGCATCAAAGCGGCTGGGTCGTCGAGCCGAAAGCACTTTCGCGGTCCGTAGCTTGCAACCCGCAGACCTTCCTTGGTTCGCACGGTGACGCCCACGTGACGCCATTCGTGGCCAAAAAGTTCCGCCCAAGATTGCAGCGCGCTCGGGCGCGAGAAGAAGAGGAGAAGCCCCGGGACAAGATCAGCCGTTCGCGTTGGAAGGGGGAGCTCTTGGTTTTCGACTCGCGTAGGAGCCGGAGTTGTCGTCATTGCCGAGGTCCGGCAAGAAGCGAAAGGGCTGACTCGGATCTCCATCCCGAATCAGTCGCCATCAGTTGATGAGACGGTCCGCTCAAGAATTCGGCAACACCGCATGCGCAACGACGTTCAATTGCGGCCGACTGCCGTTGTGCCTCGTATGGAGTGTCCACGTCTGTACTCCGGGTGCCGTCGGATGCCCTAGTTCCGAAATTAGTGCCAAATTGACGATCGCATCGCCTGCGCTGATGCGTACTCAACGTCTTTCTCGCCCACAAGCGCAACCGAAGCGCAACCAGAAGACCAAAATTCGCCACTACCGCTGCCGGGAGACGATGAAGGAAGTGCGGTACCCGCGCCTTGCGGGGTGGCGCGGATACCGCTTTCGACTGTCTCGATACGACTTGCCGCGAGGCATGCAGGGTCGCACGATTTCCGAGACAGCCGAAATTTCGTTTTCAGAGTACGAACGAAGTCAAAGTTTGCCTGTGGCACGCAACCAAACAGCAACACACTTGCCCCCGGCCCACGAACATCTGTACGATTAGTCGGTGCGCACGCGAGAAATTACGTTCGTGGCTGTCGACCCGCCACGATTGTCGTTTTTTGCTGCCTGGGATCCGGCAAACCCCGGCGGCCTCGGGGGCGAATCAATGGTAGATGTCGAGCTTGCCTTGCCAGCCAAACGAGGCACCACCCGCCACATGGTGGCCGCAGACAAGATCCCAATGCGGGCTGCGATCGACGAACTCGCTGCGCTGCGCCGCCACGATAAAGCGAGTGAGTCAGCCCATGCCTGGGCCGGTGTTCTTCGCGTCGCGCTATCGCTCATCGCCGCCGGCAAGGTCTTGCCCTGGGTAAGTCCGGGTGGGTACGACACTTGGCGCGTTGACCCCCTCGATCCTGGCGACCATCTTTTACTCCAAGCACTAGAGCAGAGCCTGCCCGCCAAAGCACACGCCACACCGTGCACTGGCCGGGGACTGATCAGCGACCCGACCTATGCAATTCGTGCCGCCTTCGACGCAGTCGCCGATGCATTCATCCGCACCCCGGCGGCACATCGAGTCGGCTCCCTGCGTTTGTTCGCAGATCCGAAGCCAACCAAAGTGCCGCACCTTCGCTCTTGGGTTAATGACCTTGCTGCTGCCCACTGCTCCAATAGCCGGCTGGTGCTGCGGATGCATCCTCCCGTCGACGCCACCGCTCCGCCACCGACCACTGTCAACCAGAACCACGACGAGGTTGCGACCAATCCGCCACCGGACCAGCCGCCCCAAGACGCGGACCAACCATGGCGTGTCACCTTTGCGCTGCAGTCCAAATCCGACCCCTCACTCTTGGTCGATGCCCGTGACTACTGGCTTGCACCAACCGAAGTGATGGATCGGCTTGGCCACCAAGCCGAGACCACCTTGCTCGCTGGGCTGCTCACCGTGACCAAGCTCGTCAAGCCGTGGTCTGAGCTGCTCGACGATGTTGCACCGACCGAGGGCATGCTCGATGGCGAAGATCTCGACGCTTTCCTTGATCAGCTGGACGCACTCGACCAAGCCGATATCGATGTGCGCTGGCCATCGGAACTGATCGCCCCCAAGATCAAGCGGCAGCTGGTGTTATCGGCTGGTTCACCAACGAGCGGATTGCCGTCTGCGCTCAATTTAGAAAACCTGCTCGATGTCGACTGGGAGTTCTTGCTCGAGGGCGTTGCCCTGACCGCCGAAGAGCTCCGCGTGCTCGCCGAAGCGAAGCGATCTGTTGTCTCGCTTCGCGGGCGATGGGTCCGGCTCGATCGCGACACGCTCAAGAAGCTCCGTGCGCCTGCGCCAAAAATTGGGATCACGACTGCCTTAGCGGCTGCGCTCGGTGCCGACGTCGACTTGGCGAATGACCCCAACGCAGCCGAGCTTGGTATCGATCCCGACGAAGACATCGCCATCAGAGTCGTTGGAGCACTCGACGAACTCGTTATGCGGCTCCAGACCTTGACCGGTGAACGTTTCGCCGATGAACCCGATGCGCTGCATGCCGAACTGCGCGGCTACCAAAAGCGCGGACTCGCATGGATGGCTGATCTTTGTCAGCTTGGCTTCGGCGGTTGCCTGGCCGACGACATGGGACTCGGCAAAACGATCCAAGTTCTCGCGCTCCATGCCAGTCGACGCCAGATCGAAAACGCTGGACCAACGTTGGTGATCTGCCCAACCTCGCTTATGAACAATTGGGCTCGCGAGGCCAAGCGATTCGTGCCCGACTATCCCGTGCGCATCTTCCATGGCCAGTCGCGACAGCTCGACAACGTATCGAGCGACGCAATCATCGTCACGAGCTACGGCGTAGTCCGCAGCGACGCCGAACGGCTGAACAGCATCGGGTGGGATCTTGTGGTCGCCGACGAAGCCCAACATGCCAAGAATCCGAGGTCACGGACAGCCAAAGCGATCCGCACAATCGAACACGGTGTGCGCATCGCTCTCACGGGTACGCCAGTTGAGAACAACCTCAGTGAGCTTTGGTCGATCATTGATTGGTCCGTTCCTGGACTGCTCGGCCCCCTTGCTACGTTCCGCCGCACGATCTCGCTTCCTATCGAACGCGACGGCGACCGCAAGGCCACCGAACGACTGCAACGGTTGATCCAGCCGTTTCTGCTGCGGCGCACCAAGTCCGACGAAGGTATCGCTCCTGAACTGCCCGACAAGATTGAGCGCAACGTGGTCGTGCCGCTGTCCGACGAACAGGTCACGTTGTACAAGGCCACCACCGAACAGGTGCTGGCCGAAGTCGCTGGGGCCGAGGGAATCGATCGCCGAGGGCTCATTCTCAAACTGCTCACCGGCCTCAAACAGATCACCAATCATCCTGCCCAGTTCTTAGGCGAGCCGGGTCCGCTCGAAGGGCGTTCCGGCAAGCTCGACGCACTCGACGATCTGCTCTCGAATGCCCAAGCTGGCAGCGAAGCAACGCTGATCTTCAGCCAATATGTCGCCATGGCCAACCTGATCCTGGAACACCAGCGGGCTCGGGGCCGACGAATCGAAGTCCTGCATGGCGGGCTATCGGTCAAGGCCCGCCAAGCCCTCGTTGATCAGTTCCAGGCAGGTGAGCTCGACGTGCTCGTGCTGTCACTCAAGGCCGGCGGCACCGGGCTCAACCTGACCGCCGCCACCAACGTGGTGCACTATGACCGATGGTGGAACCCGGCGGTCGAGGACCAGGCAACGGATCGGGCCTATCGGATCGGCCAAACCAAAGCAGTCACCGTGCACCGCATTATCACCGAAGGCACCGTGGAAGATCGTGTTGCCGACTTGCTGAACGCCAAGCGCAAGCTGGCCGCGTCGGTAACCGGCGGCGGCGAAAGTTGGATCGGCGACCTCGACGATGACGATCTGGCCGAGCTCGTCGAACTGTCGATCAAGTAGGGGTCTGCTTCGCCATGGCAAAGATTCGACAATTCGGTAACACGTGGTGGGGCAAGGCCTGGCTCGATGCGCTTGAGCAACGTGCACTCGTTGATCCAAATCGTTTGCCCCGGGGTCGCACCTATGCACGCCAGGAAAGGGTGCAAGATCTCGACGTGTCCCCTGGCCAGCTGCGGGCACGAGTATGGGGAAACCGCGAAGATCCCTATACGACCACGCTGTCGCTACGGGTTCTGACCGACAAGGAATGGGACCTCCTGCTCGACCAAGTCATGGATCGAGCGAGCAACGTGGCATCACTTCTTGCTGGCGAAGTGCCACGCGAGATCGGCGACCAGGTCCTGCCTGATCGCGGCGACCTCGGGCCGGAATGTTCCTGCCCGGATTGGGCCGAACCTTGCAAACATGTCGCGGCGCTCTGCTACGTTGCCGCCGACCTTTTCGACGCAGACCCCTTTGCACTATTGACCTTGCGGGGCCGTAGCCGCGACGCCGTGCTTACCCAGGTCCGGGCCCGGCGCAGCAAGAAGCTGGGCGTGGACCTCTCACCATCGAGCGATCAGCCGCGGGGCGCCGACCCGGGCACGTCGGCCTCGCGCGCATTCCGCCGGCAACCAACTCCCCTCGAACAAGCACCGCCGCTCGCCAACCGACCTGGAGCCATGGTGCCGCTCGCCGTTGCGCCCGGAGCCGACTCGGGTATCGACGTTGGCCAGATCGCAGACTTGGTCGCCGACGCTGCGGAACGGGCCTGGTCGATGCTCGCCGGGGGCGCAACCAGCGGGCTGGAACTCTCGGTTGGTGCCGACGTTGTGCGTCGCGCAGTCAGCGGTGACATCGCCGAAATCGCATCGACCACTGGGCTAGATCCAAACGAACTCGCTGCTGCGGTCGAGGCATGGCGCATTGGCGGTCTCGAAGGCTTCAAGGCACAAAGCGCCAAGCCCGATGTCGACCTTGCAGTCATGAACCGAGGACTCGAGGCGCTTGGCGGAGCCGCCAAAGTCCGCCGCAACACCGTCAGCGCTGGACCGGTACAGCTTCGGGTCGACGACGACGGTCGATGGTGGCGGTTCGGTTCCCATGATGAGCTTGGGTGGATACTGGTCGACGGCCCGGCCGATGACCCCAGTGACCTCACGTAACTCACCCAGCTGACTGCGGGAGCGGGCGGCGCGGTAGGTTCGAAGAATGGATGTGTACGAGGCAATCTATACAACGCGAGCCATGCGTCGGCTCTCGCCCGACCCGATTCCCGAGGAGCTTCTGCCCAAACTCTTCGACGCTGCGATTCGGGGCCCGAACTCGGGCAACACCCAGCTGTTTCGCTTCATCTGCGTTACCGACCGAGAGATGAAACAAACCATCCAGAAGATCTATCGCGAGTGTCTCACTGAGCTGAATGACACCAAGTACGCAGGCGCTCAGCAAGTGGTACAACAAGGCGACCCGAGCGACCCGGCGGTGCAACAGACCACGCGGATCGACAAGTCATCGCAGTGGCTCGCCGACAATCTCACGATCGCTCCCATGCTGATCTTTGTGTTCGGTAAGGCTGGCGGCGAAACGACGACCTTCCCCTGTTTGTGGAACCTATGCCTGGCCGCCCGATCCGAAGGGCTCGGCACCACCATCACCACGCTCCTCAAGCTCCAGAAACAACGAGTCGAAGATCTGCTCGGCATGCCCCGAGATGGCATCTGGGGGATGCATGGCATGGTGCCGATTGGTTACCCGACCGGCAAGTGGGGCGTGCCGAATCGTCGCCCAGCCGAAGAAGCCGTATTCTCCGAGACCTGGGGTGAGCCAGTCCCTTGGTCAGTCCCCGAAGCCCTCTGGCCACCCACCTAAATCCGGGTCAGACCCCGACTTCCGGGTCAGACCCCGACTTCGGCGGGGACGATTTCGGCGCGGTCGGTACGCCAGAGAAGCTCGGCGCCGACGACCAGTACCAGCGTGACCGCCCCCATGCCTGCGAGCGTCTGGCGCAACCCAACGGCATCCGCGAGCAGCCCGAGTGGGTAAGAAACAAGCCCGAATGCGCTGAAGCCCAGGCCTAGTAGGGATTGGATGCGGCCGTGGTAATCGCTACTACTCAGGCTGAGCGCCAGGGTTGCGTTCATCGATTGGAAGCCTGCGGTCGAGGCGCCCACTACGAATGCCGCAAGCAATGCGATGTTGAACGACGGCGCCCAGCTCATAAATACCAGCCCGAACGCCAGCGCGATACCGGAGATGACCTGGACTCGGGGCCCTTGGGCCAGCACGCTGCGGGCGACACCGATACCCGCAATCAGTCCGCCGCAGGCGCCCACGAGCGACAGCAACGCAAACCCTTCGGGCCCCCGCTGAAAGAAGTCTTCGGACACGCTCGGCAAGAATGCGATGTAAGGGAACCCGACCATCGTCACCAGAATCGCAAGCGATACAACGATGCGAATCGAAGGCACCGAGTACGCGTACCGCAGCCCATCGTGCATCTCGACGAGTGGCGCTCGCTGGGGGCGGTCAGGGTTTGGCAAGCCAGCGTCCAAGAACAGGAAGCAGATCACGGCGAGCACGCTGAGGCCCGCGCTGAATAGATAGATACCCGCAAAGCTCAGCCAAGTAACACCAAGGAACACGCCAGCCAATGCGGGGCCAATGACCCGGTTGCTATTCATGGAGATCTGCGCCAGCGCCACGGCGTTGGGGATCAACTTTGGGCCGACAATGTCGATCGTGAAGGCCATGCGAGCGGGGACCAACGTGGCAAACGCCATGGCCTGGGCTGCCGAAACAACAATCAGCATCCAAAACTCGGTGACGTCGAAGACTTCGGCCAACCCAAGCAGACAGTTACTGAGCGCCAAGAACGCGGTCGCCCCCAACAAGAGTTGCCGCTTGGGAACCCGATCGGCGAGCACTCCACCGATCGGTGTCATGATCAGCGACACGGCCCCGAAGGCAAGCGTCACCAGCCCAAGTGCAGCGTTGTCGCCGCCAAGGTCCTTGGCCAGCGCGCCGCGCGCGACAATGCCACTAAAGATCGACAGGTAGTACAGGAACGTGCCGAACCAGATGATTCGGAACGCCGGAATCGAGAACGAAGCCAGCGTGGGCGTTCGTTCCTGGCCGGGCGCTGCCTCGGGAGTCTCCGGCGTATCGACAGTCACTGAATGTGCAGGCTATGCGCCCAACTCTCCACCGAAGCCCGTCGCAACGCCAATGTGAAGCATGACCTAAAGCGTGAGTACACCGTCGGCGTCGAGGTCGCCCGTCATACCTATGGCTTCCTTGGTTGTCATTGCTGCAGCTGCGTCGATGTCGGTGACGCGACCCCACGTGCGTGAGCCGTCGGCCGTGCGCAACGCACACAGTCCCTGTTCCGGACCGTCGGCGCTGTGCATAACCGTGTACGCCTCGACGGTAACTGCACCCGTGTGATCCGGCGCAACCGGTGTTGCGGGTACCTGGTCGACGCGATCTTGAACGTCGGCGGCCCGGAAGCCACCAGCCGGCGGCTCGGTTGAATAGAGCCCGATCGCATGCTTGGTCAAGAAGCCGCCGTTGGCGCTCACCAGTCCGAGCGAACCGGAATCGTCGCGCAACACATTGATCATGGTCGCGATCGAGTGAGTCACATAGTTATTTAACGGCCCACCCGCAAACGTGAGTCCGCCAGTCTGAGTGAGCTGGCGATCCTCGCTGAAGCCGATCGATTCCGCCCCTACCTGTACCGCCGAGGGAAAACAAGAATACAAGTCGATGTGATTCACGTCGCCGGGCCCAACTCCACCGAGGGCGAAGAGTTCCTTGCCCGCTTCGACGATCGCTGGCGACGAATGCAGGTCTCGTCGGTTCGAGACCGCATACGTGTCGTGCGCGTCGGTGCCCACCAAGGGGAATACCCACTTGTCGCGGGGTACTCCGGCCGACTCGGCGGCTTCGACCGAACAAAGCAAGATCGCAGCCGCCTGATCGAGATCCCAATTTGAGTTCATTGCCTTGGTGTACGGGAACCCAACCATTCGGTTAGTTGGACTACTTTCGCGAATCTCGGCCGCCGTCATCGGCGTGCGAGTCCACGCAAACTCGTTCGCAACGGCCTGAGCGTTGAAGGTTTGCCACAGCTTTGCAATTCGGTCGCGGTGCTGGTCGATGGTCTCGCCGCGAGCGTGACGAATCGCCGACTCGAAGAGTGGATAAAAGTGGATCGGCATCTCCATGCCGCGCTGGTGCTCGAACTCGGTATGCATGGAAACATCGGCGCCGAACATCTCATCGGGCGTCACGTCGACCTGTTTGGTGAACGGAACGGTCATCTCGGCTCGACGCTGGCGGCGCCGACTCCAGATCGTCTCGGCTCCGCAGAAGATCGCTGCGTTCATTTCGCCGGCTTGGATCCGGCTCGCAAGTGAGTTGAGGTAGGACTGTGGAGTATTGCCGCCATTGGCCGACAGGGATGTGCGGGCCGCAGAAGCACCGACTGCGTCAGCAACAAGTCGTCCTGGGTCGCTGTACTTCCAGGCACCTTTCACGACCCCGACATGGTCGAGCCTGCTGAGTAGGCCAGGGGCACCGGAGTCAGCGGCTGCGTCGCGCACGACCTGTTCCATGAGCGCTACCGCTTCGAGTGCTTCGCTGAGGTCGTCGGGCCGCTGCATCGCCTGAGCAACGCCAACAATTACCGGGGTACGAGGATCAATCGTCATGTCCGAGAAGTTAGCTGCGAGTCAACGGATCACCCTAGTTCGACGACTTATCGAGCTAGCTCTCGACGGGCTCCGTTGACATGGCTACCAAGGCTGTTTCCCACAAATTTCAACAAATTCCAATTGTGCGCTTGGCTCTCCCGCGTGGGGAGACCCAAGGTAATGACGTGCTGTCGATGCCAATTGGGCACTCGCCCGAGCTTCTCGACTTTCGATCAAGTCGTTACGAAACTACGACAAGTCCGGCTTGTTGCCAGCGGCATTCCTAGATCCGCAATCTGGCTACCGGTACTACCGCCTTGAGCAGCTTGCTCGAGCCGAGGCCATCGGCTCGCTACAGATGGCGTCTATGCCACTACCAACGACCGCCGAAGCCTGACGCTATAGCCAGGGTCAGGACGGCGACTCGGTCGGCGGTCATGCTGTGGCGAAGGCCAGAGCATGACTTTTCGCGTGTAGCTGCACTCGTTCCACAAACGCTCTACTATGCACGGCCGGTGGACGACGGCTCTTCAAAACTCTCGAACGCTATGGCCGCAGCAGCCATTGGCGTGCTTCAACTTAGCGTGGCGATCTCGCTCGCTGCGTTGATTTTTGCTGGCCCGATCAGCAGCGGCGCGGCGCGAGCCTCGGCAGGGTTCGTGCTCGGCACAGCCATCGTCTCGGGCCTGGTTGGTGCCACGAGCAAAATGTCGGTGGCTATCGCCGGGGCCCAGGACACCGCCGCAATCCTGGTCGCCGCAGCCGCAGCCGCAATCGTCGCCACGCCGGAAATTACCGCCGACGAGGTGGTCCCAACGGTGTTCGTGATGATCGCGATCGCAGGCGTCGCTACCGGCCTCACGTTCTGGTTTCTCGGCCGCTTTGGTCTCACCACCTTTGTTCGATTCCTGCCGTTCCCTGTGATCAGCGGGTTCACTGCTGGCACCGGTTGGCTGCTACTGCGGGGCGGTATCGAAGTCATGCTTGGCCACCCGGTCGAGTTGGGTGACCTCGCCGATCTGGTGCAGTGGGAACAACTCAAATTCATCGTGCCCGGCCTGGTGCTTGCGCTGGTGATGATCACCGTGGCCAATACCCGGCTTCCGAACACGTTGGTGAGCGTGGCAATCATTGGCGGCTCGGTGCTCTTCCATGCCGTAGTCCGCGCTACATCTGACCTTGACCAAATACGTGCCGATGGCTGGCTCGTTGGTCCGTTCGCCGATGGCGATGGCTGGGCGCCGATTGGCCCAAGCGACTTCCGGGCTGCGAACTGGACCGTGCTCCTGAGCAACGGATTGCCCATCGTGGCCATCGTGGCCGTGTCTGTCGTTGGCCTGTTGCTGAATCTGAGTGGACTCGAGAACGGCCCCGACACCCAGATCGATATGAACGCCGAAATCCGTTCGGCGGGTATCGCCAACGTGTTCGGCGGAGCGGTCAGCGGATTGATTGGCTATCACTTACTCGGTGACATCGTGCTCGGCCGTCAGATCGGCGCCCGCGGCAGAGCAGTACCAATCACCATTGCCGGCATGGCTCTTGCCATCTTTCTCATTGGTCCCGATCTGATTGGGCTCGTTCCTCGGTCGGTTGCCGGAGGTGTCCTGGCGGGACTCGGCATCGGCTTGTTAGTGACATGGGTGCGCACCTCGCTACCGCGCATGAACAAAAGCGACCAAGCGCTGAGTGGACTCATCCTGCTCTCGATTGCCGTGCTGGGGGTGCTCGCCGGGGTGGGTGCGGGTGTGGTCGTTGCGGCCGCAGTTTTCATCGTCAAGTACAGCCGGACTGATCCGGTGCGCTACATCATCGAAGCAGCGGGCCGAAGCAGGATCGACCGCAGCCAGCGAGACGAAGCCATCCTGGCGTCGGTCGCCCACCAAGCACTCGCATTCGAGCTCCAGGGATATCTGTTCTTCGGCTCAACGACCGGAGTGCGACGCCAAATAGACGAGCGCGTCGCCGACTCGTTGACCCGGTTCGTGATCATCGACTTTGCCCGCGTCACCGGTATCGACTCAACCGCAGCAACCGGGCTCAAGGCAATTGCCACGCAACTTGCCACCAGCGATGTCACCGTGATTTGGAGTGGAGTCACTTCCAACGTCGCAGCTGAGCTTCTTCGGGACGACCTCGACATGTCTCACCGTCACTACGATCTCGACCATGCGATTTCATGGTGCGAGGCTCAGATTCTCGACTCAGTCGACGAGTCGTTCATGCCCGACCGGCAAACATCCGAACCGGCAAACGATGCCACGATGACCATCTTGGACCTTCCTCTTATCACCCTCAAAGCTGGCGAAACGTTGATCTCGGCTGGCGACACCGACTCCGATATCTACATTGTTGAAACTGGAACACTGACCGCCTGGATCCCTTCGGAGACCGGCGAATTACTCCGCATCCGGCAGGTCCTGCCGGGCGCATCCTTGGGCGAGATTGCGTTTAGTACTGGCATGGCTCGCACTGCCACGGTTATCGCCGACACCCCGTCGGTGTTGCGGGTGCTCACACTGGACCGCTTTGAGGAGCTCACGAAAAGCGACCCAGCTGCAGCTATTGCGGTGCAGCAGGAGTTGCTGCGCAAGCTGAGTGCACGGTTGACATCATCCACAGCAATGGTTCGCGACCTATTGCGGTAACTAGTGTCGGGGGATGACCCGTCGAATCGTTGTAACCGGAGCTGGCCGAGGAATTGGCCTCGGCATTGCCAAGAAGCTGATCGCTGATGGCCACCAGGTCTGGGGCACAGCCCGAAACCCTGACAGCGCCAACGAGTTGGTGGCCGCAGGTGTGGCTGGCGTGCTCACACTCGATGTTGGCGATACGAGTTCGATCGAGGCGTTTGGCCGTGAGCTTGCTGGCAAGGTCGACTCGCTCGACGCGCTGATCAACAATGCGGGGATGACTTCAGTTGATCTTGGTGTCGATCGACGAGCACAAGGACCGCTGCAAACCACCAAAGAAGTTGTGTTGCGCCAGATCGAGGTCAACGCGGTCGGCCCGATGCTCGTGACCCAGGCAGTGCGGCCGCTTCTCGGCGGCGGCACGAACCCCGTCGTGCTCAACGTGTCATCGCAACTTGGCTCGATGGTGGTCGGCGCTCAGATGCCATTCGACGTTGGTTACAACTCGTCGAAGTCCGTCATGAACATGGTCACAGTCATGTCAGCGACCGCCGACAAAGACGTTGCCTACGTGGCAATCCATCCGGGGTGGGTACAGAGCGATATGGGTGGGCCAAAGGCCGCAATCAGCGTCGATGAATCCGCGACCGGCATCGTCGACGTCTTCAATGGACTCACTGCCGCGGACTCGGGCCGCTTCATGAAGATCGACGGCACCGACCACCCTTGGTGACCGCTCGCCAAAACGAGAGATCGGACCTCACCTTGCAGTGAGGTCCGATGTCGTTGGCGGAAGGTATGGGATTTGAACCCATGGATACGTTGCCGCATCAACGGTGTTCGAGACCGTCCCTTTCGTCCGCTCAGGCAACCTTCCGCCACGGATCGTAGCGGGACCGCAACGAGGTTCCGTCGCGAGATTGCTACCTGGATCTCAACCGTTCGGTGGCCTGACGCAGTGCCACCGTTAGCAAACGGCGCCGCAGTCGTGCCGACCAGTTGTCGATCATCTGCGCGTCGAGCACGCGCCGCTCTACAAGTTCATAGCCGTGACGGTCCAGCACTTGCCATAAGCCGACCAAACCAGGATGCAACGTGTCCACACCGACCTCGGCACCGCAGTGACTCATCTCCAGGAGCTCGGATCGAGTAACCGGCCTTGGTCCAACGACTCGCATTCTGCCAGCGAGCACTAGCCCGAGCTGGGGAAGTTCGTCGAGGCCGCTGTGGCGCAACCAGCGCTCGAACCTGCGCTCCACATGAAGTTCCATTGGCAGGCCGGATGCAAGTTCGACCAGCCCACCGGCCCGCCGCTCGTTTGAGGGAACTGCGGCCGTCGCAATCTTGGGAACCCAGATTGGCGTGCGGGCGAACCCGACTCTCTGGTGCAGCACCAGAAGTGGACGCTGCCCGCGTACTAAACGAGCGAACATGAGGACGCCAATCGTTGCCAGCCACAACGGAGCGCTTAGCAGCACAACGAGCCGAACAAGCGGGGACTCGCCAGGCGCAATCTTTCTTGGCCGAACCGCCGAATCGTCGATCAGTGAGGCGACGAGCTTCTGGTCTGGCGTCACGGTTGCTTGTCCAGATCAGACCAGGCGAGCCCAACAAGAAGCCCAACGGGAATGCCAGTCGTGACCGTGACCAGTGGCCAGTCGACTGCGCCATGTACGGTCACCGCGACCAAGCCAACAGCAACCGCGCAGCGCCCAAGCCCGGGTACGGACCAGGCTTGTCGCAGCGCACGCGCCAATGCTCCCACTCCCAAAACCAGATATGGGAGCGCGCCGAGCAGGCCCCAGGCCGCAAGCGGCTCAAAGACCACGTTGTGGGCGTGAGCGCCAATGGATTGTTGTTGAGAGGCGAGTCGACTCGCGGCCTGATCACCAAACTGGTTCGGTCCAACGCCGAGTAACGGATGGGAACGGAAGTCTTCCCACGCGAGCTTCCATCCGTCGATGCGACCGAGACCGACATCTCGTTGCACCAGGTCATAGCGAAAGTTGTCTCCTGGGCCGACCAGCGACGAGGTAACGGCAGCCTGGCTCATCGTTGGCGCGGCGCCGAGGAACTGGCCGAAGTACGCCGTGCCGGGGATCACCAAATCCCAGCGAACCGCAAAGTCCCCGACCGGCACACGCGACTCGACCGACAGACTGGCGGTGATCGATTCACCCGGCTCGAGGTCCGCAGGTAGCTCCCACCAGTCTTCGGTCCAGATCAGTTCATCGGGCCCGATCCAACGAGCACTGATCAGCACACGATCGTCGCCTTGTTGCGGCCACAGCCGTGAACTCTCGTTGGTGACTTCGACATCGACAAGGCCGGGGGCAATGGTGACCTCGAACTCGCCAGGCGCATTAATCTGCGAGCCATAAAAGGCTTGATCGCCCAATTGGTCGACCCGGGTGGTCCACGCAGAGGACAACGTAAAAACAATTGCTGCGAACACCACGAGACTTGCGACCACCATCGCATCGCTGCGGCGGCGTCGCAGAACCACCCATGTGATTGCCGCTGCGCATCCAGCAACCAGACCTCCCCGGCTGATCGTTAGAACGAGCGCCATCACCGATACCACCAAGGCAGCCGCCTGGGCGTATCGCAGCCGAAGGGTAGCGATCGAAGCAATCGAGGCTCCAAGCGCCATGGCTGCGACGTTGGCGTGAGACCAGGGTCGTGTAAGGCGGTCAAAGGGCCCGAGCTGAGTGACGCTGCCAACAAAGGCGCGTGTGAGGTCTATATCTTTGCCCCAACCCCAGACACCAAGGCCAAAGATCGCAGCCACAGCCACACCAGAGCCCAGGGCCCGCAGCACTCGTTGAGCATCTCGAGCCGTCGTGATCACCGACCGGGTGACGGGAATGAGCAGAATGACAACGCTCAACCGGGCAGCACCCGCTGTCCCGAGCACCTTGTCCTCGCTTGTAAGTACCGAAGCCCAAACGGCGAGCAACCAGCAGTAGGCAATGGTGTCGATCCAGTCCGGCCGATGCCATGTTGGGAGGCGCATGCTTCGAATGGTCAGCACAACAACGGCAACCAACGCCACGATGACCAAGAGCCGCAGCTGCAGTTCGGTCCAGGCGTTCGTGGTGACTGACACGTTGAAGGGCGCACTTGCAGCAAGGCCAACCAGCACAGCACGTGGCCACCGATGAGACTCTTCCGACACTACACAGACCCTACGCGCCAAGATGGTCCCATGACGAGCGACCAGCCGGACCGACCCCATTCGTCTTCACCGATGAGCGGAGCGCTTGCCAACAAGGTTTTCGGTGTTGGATTGGCCCGCACGGGCACGACGTCGTTGCACCACGCCATAAACGCTCTTGGCCTGCGGTCTGCGCCAGACTCCCTACCGCTACTCGATGGAATCGACCTGGACTTCCTCGCCAGCCACGACGCGTTCTTTGACAACCCGATCCCGTTTCGCTACAAAACGCTCGACGCGATCTGTCCGAATAGTCGGTGGATTGTGACTCAACGTCCGGTCGACGACTGGCTGGCTTCGATGGAATGGCTCTACGGACCCGGCATCGATCGGTTACCCGCCAACATTCGCAAACTCGGTGATCGGGTTCACCGCCAACTGTACGGATCGGACAAGTTCGACCCCGATCGTCTGCGGTCGATCTACGAGCGCCATTACGGTGAGCTAGCGGAGTGGTTAGGCGACCGTCGAGTGGCCTGGATCCATGTCGATCAAGGGCTCGACTGGGCACCGATCTGTGAACTACTCGACTTGCCGATCCCAAAAGTCAAGTTTCCTCACACCAATCAGAGGCGCCGTCGAAGGATGGGGCGGCGCCAATAGCTGAACACTCTCACCACAAACCTGCGAACATGCTTGCGTGCCTCTGGTGGTAAGTCCCGCGATCGTTGTCGCCGCTCACGACCGACCTGCGGAATTGCAGCGGCTACTCGAATCGGTGCTCGCCGCCGACATCGGTGCCGACACGCCGCTGGTCATATCTATCGACGGCGGCGGTACACACCACGCCAGAGTCCGTGCGTTGGCGGACCGATTTCGCTGGCCTTATGGTCCATACGCGGTTGTGGACCACGAGCATCTCGGTCTCGTCGAACACTTTCATCGGTGCGGTGACCTCACTCAAGAATACGAAGCAATCGTGCTGCTCGAGGACGACCTCGTCGTCGGTCCCGGCTTTCATCGCTGGGCCTCAGCCGCGCTCGCATTCGCGGCTCGGGACCAACGCATCGCAGGAGTGAGCTTGGCCACACCTTTCTTCGACGGCTATCGGCACCTGCCCTTCGAACCCGTGATCGACGGATCCGACGGGATCTACGCTCAAGTGCCCTGGTACGACGGCATGGCCTGGACCGACTCGATGTGGGGCAACTACCGAGCAGCCACAATCCGTGCAACTACTCCGCTTCACCGTGCCCTAGACACCCTCGACGGCGACGAGTGGTTTCCCAACGCCATGCGCTATCTCGTGCAAACCGACCGGTATTACCTGCTGCCGCGCCACGCCCATGCCACCAACTCGGGCGCTCCAGGTGCGCACTTCGACGCTGCGACTAACTACTTCCAAGTGCCCCTTACCTTGCGAGCACCTGCTGATTGGCGGCTGATGTCCGTCGATGAATCCCTGGCGATCTACGACGATCACCTTGAGCTTGACCCGGGAGCGCTCAAGAAGCTCGTGCCCGACCTCAACGACTACGACCTGACCGTGGACCTGCTTGGAACACGAGATCTGACAACGTGCGCCGCCGACTATGTGCTCACGACCCGCAGCGCCGCCAATCCAGTTCGACTTTGGGGAGCGTCGATGCACCCACTTGTCGCAAACTTGACTCACAACGTGATCGGCGATGCCATTCGACTGGCGCAACGAAAAGACGTGATCGATTCCGCGGGGAGCGAATCGCAGGCCATGGCAACGCTGACCAAACACGCCGACCGAGGGCGCTTACCATCGGGCCGCCAAGCCGCACGCCAGCTCCGCGGCGCACTGAAAAAGAGGTGGCGACGTGAACCCTGATCAACGGCCCGCGCTCACCGGAGCCCGGATGGTGAGCGCGGCCGGGTTCAACCTTGAGATAGCACCGTCGGTCGTTTTGGTCTACGACGTATCGCTTCTGCCTACACGCTCAGTCAAGCGGCGGCACCGCAAAAGTAGCCACCCATTCCGGGCCGCTGGATCATTGACCCCCGAGGTCGACATCATCGTTGCTGCGGGCCCTGGTTCACCGGTGGCAGCAGTAACCGTCGAACTCTTGGCTGCACTCGGCGTTCGGCGAGTCGTGACCGTTGGGGTGGCGGGATGGCTCCAAGGCAAACCCCCGCATGGCCACTACATCGTCGAACGAGCAGAGAGTGACGAGGCAACGTCGCATTACTACGGCGGCGATCTACACGCCAACCAAGGCCTGACCGAATCGCTTGTTTCGGCGCTTGCCGCAACGACCGCAGTCGCTCTCACGACCGACACCCCTTTTCGTCACACCCCTGACCGGCTTGAGTCGCACCGGCGCCGGGCTTCACTGATTGAAATGGAGTGTGCGGCGGTGTTTGCGGCAGCCAACCACTTCGAGATTCGAGCCGCGTCCGTGCTGGTCGTGAGCGATGTGTTTCATGACGACGGATGGCGCCGCCTGCCGAGCGGCCAAAATTCCCAGATCCTGCAGCAGGCCGTGTCAGCCGCTGGCAGTGTGTTGCACTCCGCGTGACCGCTGACATTGCGCTCGTCCACGACGTGCTGGGTGCTCGAGCTGGCGGCGAGCGGGTGCTACTCGCCCTGGCCCGAATATTCCCCCAGGCAATGGTCTATACGTTGCTCCACGAGCCCAATGCAACGTTCGAAGGGTTCGAAGGGCGCCAGGTTGTGACCTCATGGCTGCAGCGTTCAGCGTGGCTCCGTCGGAACTATCGAGCTGCACTGCCGGTCGCCGCACCCACCTACTCGTTCACCAAAGTCGACGCTCACGTAACGATCTGCTCGACCTCGGGGTTGTCACACCATGTCCGCACAACAGGCGCCAAGGTTGTGTATTGCCACACGCCGGCCCGCTGGCTTCACGACACCGACACGTACTTGTCGGGATTCGGTGCGCCGCTTCGCACTGCGGTCAAAGCGGTCGCCCCCGCCTACAAGCAAATGGACAAGCGAGCGATGGCCTCGGCAGATCGGGTGGTCGCGAATTCGCATCAGGTGGCTGCGGAGATAGCCGAGATCTACGGGATCAAAGCCACCGTAATTTCGCCTTGTTCTTCGCTGAGCATCGACGGGCCAGTGCAACCAATTCCCGGGGTCGAATCTGGGTTTGTGCTGAGCCCGGCACGGCCACTCGGCTATAAACGACTCGATGTGCTCGTCGATGCAGCCCGACAGCTCCCGGACCTCAAGGTGATCCAGGTCGGCGAAGGGCCGCATCGCCAAGCCCTCCTCGATACCGCTCCAGCGAACTTCCAATCGGTCGGCACCGTGTCCGACGCACAGCTGCGTTGGGCGTATCGCCACGCCCATGTCGTAGCGCTCACCTGTGCCGAGGACTTTGGTCTCGTGCCACTCGAGGCAGCGGCTCACGGTGTGCACACCGTGGCCCCGAATGCCCGCGGCATGCTCGATCACAACGAAGACATGATGACTCGATACCGGTTCACTTCAGTGCCCGAGCTGGTGGCTGCGATCACGGCGGCCCCACCACCGACCGGGTACTTCGATGCTCAGCACCTTGGCGTCGAACGTTTCGCCGAAGAAATCAATGAAGTGGTCGCCGACGTTCGATGACACGGCCGCACTTCATTAATGGCCGAGTGCTCATGCGCGAGCACGGTGGCGTTCGCCGTTTCGCCAGCGAAGTCAGCGTTCATCTGCCGACTACCTGCGTACTTCAGCCGAGGTCTGCCAAGTATCCGTGGTCGGGCCGGGTTTGGGAACAAACACGCCTGTTGCGCGCCAGCGCAGAAGGCGTGCTGCTGAGCATGGCCCATAGCGGACCGCTTCGACATCGGCGCCATGTTGTGGTGATCCACGACTTGTTGGCGCTTTCCGATCCCGGCTCAGTTCATCCTGCGTACGCGTTACTGCTTCGCCGCCAGCTCCCGCAGCTCGTCGGGCGGGCGGCCATGGTTGCCACCGTTTCCGCGCATGTAGCCGACCAAGTGGCGGCGACGTTCGCCCTTGCGACAAGCCGGATCGAAGTTGTACCTCCTGGCATTAGTGACGTCTTCCGGCACGCCTCCCCTGGTGCTGCACATGGCCGACTGAGGCTCGACAGGGAGCGCCCGGTTGTCGCCGCACTCCTTGACCCAACCCCGCGCAAAAACCGCCCCCAGCTCGAGGAGCTGCTGCGGTCCGTAGCCACCGATCGGCCCGACGCTCAAATAGTGGTAGCTGGCCGAGCGACCCCGGCAGCGTTTGGGCGATCTTGGCGCCAAGCAAATCGGCAGCGACACCCACAACCCGGATTCTTAGATCTCGGCGCGGCTGCAGATATCGAGCTGGCAGCGATGTACCATGCCGCCGATGTCTTCGTGTCACTGACTGCTGGCGAGGGATTCGGGTTACCTGCTGTCGAGGCCGCCTACTCCGGAGCCGCAGTCGTAACAACCCCAGTGCCATCGATGACAGAGCACGGGCCTCACTCGGCCCTGATCGTGAACTCGCCAGCAGAGGCACACTGCGCCGTTATGACTCTTCTCGATGATGCAGGTCGACGCAAAGAACTGTCGGCCGCTGCACAAGAACAGCTTGGTGACTTGCAGTGGTCGCAAAGTGCGGCGAGATTAGAAGCCATGATGAACGGACTCGACGCCAAGTGACCGCGCCCGCACTCCGCACAACACACGACTCGGTGTATGCCACCGTGAGCTACGCCGACGTGTTCGACATGCCGATTGAACTCGACCACTTGCACCGCTACCTCGTTGGCAGTTCCCTGTCGCTAATCGAAACTTCAATGGTGGTCGACGATTTGGTCACCGCAGGCAAGCTCCAGCGGCGTGACGACGTCGTGTACCTAGCAGGCCGCCACGAAGTCCTTGCCATCTACGACGAGCGGACTCAGCGCGCCGCATCGATGTGGAAGCACGCCGAGAAGTGGGGGCAACGGATTGGTCGTATTCCACTGGTGCGCATGGTCGCCGTTACGGGTGGACTCGCAGTCGACAGTGTCGCCGACCACGACGATATTGACTTCTTTATTGTGACTCGGCCCCGCCGATTGTGGCTGACTCGGCTCATGATCATTGTGCTGGGCCGGTTAGCGGCCCGCAAAGACATCGACCTCTGTCCCAACTTTCTTGTGACCACTCGTGCGGTCGAGATGACGGACCAAACCCTGTATGCAGCGCGCGAGCTCGCCCAGATGATCGTGATCGTCAACGATGAACTCTGCCAGCAGGTTCGCCGATCCAACGCCTGGATGTTTGACTTCCTGCCAAATGCAACCGTCGAAGGCGATCGCAGTCATCTCAGTGATGTAACTCCAACGAGAGCTCAAAAGTGGGCCGAATGGTTTCTCCTACTCCCCCCGTTCAAGCTCGTTGAGACGTGGGAGCGCAAGCGCAAGATCGCCAAGCTGACAAAGGTCGCTTCGCGACGTCCCGAAGTTGGGGCGCCCGATGAGTCTTCCTTCTCAGCCGAGATCTGCAAGGGGCACATGGTGGGCAATGCTGCGGGCATCGATGTCGCTTGGAAACAGCGACTCACTCGCCAGTGAGAACCCTGCCATGACCACGACCCCTTTCGACACCCAAGCGTCTACCTACGACTGCGTGGCCGAGTCTGCCCTTGGTGCTGAGCTGCGTCGCCGGGTCCATGCGGTGTTGAACGACCGGATCGAGCCAGCTGACCGCGTCGTCGATCTCGGTTGCGGGTCCGGTCTCGATGCTGCCTGGATAGCGCCGCAGGTCAGGAGTGTGCAGGCCTTCGACTCTTCGGCCGACATGGTCGCTCGCACCCGCGATCGGTGTCGCGACTTTGCCAATGTTTCGGTCGATCACGCAGGCGTGAGCGAGCTAGAAATTGACCGACCCGTCAATGTTGTGCTCGCGAATTTCGGTGTCATCAATTGTGTTGGCGATCTAGCGGCCTTTGCACCGCGACTTCGAGCAATGTTGGTCCCCGGCGGCGAAGCAGTGCTTGTGTCAATGGCCCGCTGGTGCCCAATCGAACTCGCAATAGGCGCGGCAACCTTGAACCGAGGGCTGGTCACCAGACGCACCAATGGCGCTGCAACCGGGGACTACTCCGGAATGGAGTTGCACTACGCGTCGGCCCTGAATTTGGCCAAGCGCTTTGACGGCCAACTAGAACTCGTGCACGCCGAATCCCTAGGACTGGTTCTGCCACCCTTTGAGCAACGAAACTGGGTCCAACGACGCCCTAAACTGCTCGGAGCTTTGGCTCGGGCCGACCAAGTTCTTGGCGATTTCGGCGCACAGCTCCATCTTGGCGATCATCACATCGCGGTATTTCGGCGGAACCCATGACCTTCATTCTGACGGTGCCCGGAACCGAGGTCGAACTCGCCGAAAGAGACCACGGACTTGTCGCCGATGAATGGGTTTTCACCTCGGCTGGCGGAGGTATCTGGGATCTGATCCGACCGGAGCGCAGCGCAGCATTCGCGACTTTCGCCGAGGATTACGCGGCAGTGCGATCTGCGGAACATCGAGATATGACACCCGGCGAGATTCAAAAACTTCCGACCGTTCGGCCTGACCATCCGCTCGCTGACATGTGGCAACAACGGGCTGCCAGTCACCAGAGGTTTACGTCGGCTCTTGCAGACATCAAGCCCGGTTGCGCGCTTGACATCGGCGCCGGCTGTGGGTGGCTAGCTGCCGACCTTGCTCGCAAAGGGTGGCAAGCTGCAGCGATCGATGTGACCATCGATGGCGGCGACGGCCTATCCGCCGCCCGACATCACGGTGCGCAGCTCCTGCTCGCCCGAGCCGAGATGGAGGCCTTGCCCTTTAAGGCCAACTCGATCGACTTGGCCGTGTTCAACGCATCTCTGCACTACGCCGGTTGCGCCGGCACTGCGCTTAGCGAGTCAGCACGGGTAGTTCGCCCCGGGGGCTTCGTGGTGGTGTTGGATTCGCCCATCTTTGCCGATCCGACGGCTGGCCACGCAATGGTTCAGGAATTCGCAGCTCACACCATCGCAACGCTTGGCCTCGAGGCCGCCGAACACGCGGGCCCTGGGTTTCTGAGCGAAGCCGACCTAGACAGCTTGGATTTTCGGCAGGTAGACCCGCCGAAGCGATTGCGAAGCCGACTACACCAGTGGCGGGGCGCTCGTCGTCTTGGACGCGAGGCCGCCTCTCGCCCACTACTCATCGCGAAGATCGGAGACAGCCCATGAAGGTGCTACTTGGTCATGCCTACTTCCAGTACTTTGACCCCAAGCTCGAAGAAGCGAATCGGCCGTATCCGCCGCTTGGCACATTGATTGCTGCGGCACTTTTGCGCAAAGCGGGCCACGAAGTCGTTGTCTTCGACGCCATGCTCGAACGGTCTACTCGTGGCTGGTCCGAGCGGCTGCAGTCAGAGCAGCCCGACGTAGCGGTGTTGTTCGAGGACAACTTCAACTACTTGTCAAAGATGTGTCTCGGACGCATGCGCGACGCCGCTTTTGAGATGCTGCATGCTGCCAGGACCGTCGACACTTTTGCCATCGTGGCCGGATCCGACGCAAGCGATCACACCGCGGAGTTTCTTGATGCAGGCGCGAGCGTCGTTATCTCTGGTGAGGGCGACCAAGCACTGTTGGACTGTCTTGAGTTGCTTGATCCTGCGGCACCGACCTCCTTGGCTCTGCGAGACGTTGCCAGCGTCACGGTCAGGCTCGACAACGGCACGCTGCATCACGGCGGTGACCGCAAGAATCTGAAATCGCTCGACGACATTCCCTTTGCTGCCCGCGACTTGATCGATGTGGAGCGGTACCGGTCGATATGGAACCAGGCTCATGGGCGGTTCTCGCTCAACATGGTCACGACCCGGGGCTGCCCATATCACTGCAATTGGTGCTCAAAACCCATCTGGGGCCAGCGCTACAACGCGCGCTCCGCTCAGAACGTGGTCCGGGAAATGGTTGAACTGCGAGACTCCTACGGGGTCGACCACATCTGGTTCGCCGATGACATTTTTGGACTCAAGCCGGGCTGGATTCAGCGGTTTGCCGATCTCGTCGACGACAACGATGTGCGATTGCCCTTCAAGTGTCTGAGTCGCGCCGATCTGCTGGTCAAGAAAGATACGGCCGAAGCACTTGGTCGAGCGGGCGCCGAAGAGGTCTGGATCGGCGCCGAGTCAGGAAGTCAGAAGATCCTCGATGCAATGGAAAAAGGATGCACTGTCGAGCAGATCCACGAGGCTGCTGAACGGGTTCACGCTGCTGGCTATCGCATTGCCTTCTTCATTCAGTTCGGATATCCGGGTGAGACGCTCGAAGACGTGGAGGCGACCTTGGATCTCATCCGCAGGGCCCGCCCAGACGACATCGGCATCTCGGTCTCTTACCCGCTCCCTGGCACGCCATTTTATGAGCGGGTTCGGGCAGAGCTCGGCGACGAAACCCATTGGGTCGATAGCAGCGACCTGGCGATGCTGTTCGATGGACCGTTCCCGACCGAGTTCTATCGCGCTTTGCACGAGCGGGTACACAGCGAGTACCGCATGCGTCAACTTCTCTGGAAGCTGGGCAAAAGAGAACTACCAGCTCTTGGTGACGTTGCCCGGTTTGGGCGCGACGCACTGCGCCTCGGCCCACAAATGCGCAAGGTGAAACAACTTGCAGTACCCAATACCAAAGGGGTCGACACATTGACCATCGAGCTTGACCGCAGCGCGGCTGCAACGCCAACCGAACAACCGGTTGCCTTGGAACCCCGACGCAAATAGGCCTTGTGTCTCACACCTGTACGTGCCGAGACGTTGGACTCATCTTGGCTGGAGACCCTCAGATGTTGTGGCTAATAACCGACTAACCTTGTATGGCCCCGGAGTCGACCCCAGTCGCATACACATCACTCCTCGAGCAGGTTGTCGGTGTGCCGGTTGACACGTCTTGTAGGACCGACGTTGATGTCACCGGCGAGCGCTTCGGATGCGGCGCGAGTAACGAAAACGAAAAACGGGCGTGCGCGCTCTACCTGTGGTTACTCGGCCCAACAACCGCCCAACTCGCGACTACCTGCCCCTGCAAACCGAGCTAGCTCAGCCAACCTTTAACCTTCTCGATTGTTTCAAGACGGTTCGGGCCAACGGGGTTGATCGATAGCCGGGTTACGCCCGATTCCTTGTAGGCCATGATCCGGTCGCGGACCCAGCCTTCGTCGCCAACCATGGCGGTGGCTTTCAGGAATTCGTCGGGCACGGCCGCCTCGGCGGAGTCCTTTTGACCACTCAGGTAGAAGTCCTGAATCTGTTCGGCTTCGTCTTCGTAGCCGTACTTGCGGAAGATGTTGTTGTAAAAGTTCTTGCCCTTGGCACCCATGCCGCCCACGTAGAGCGCGGTCATCATGCGGCCTCCGTCGCGAATTTGCTTGGCGGTGTCGTCGTCGCAGATGGCCAGACTCCCGCCGGCTACTACCTCGAGGGGGGCGCGGCCTTCTTCGCGGTTACGCACGCCTGAGGCCAGGTCGTCGCCCCAGACCTGCTTGGCCCGGTCAGGGTGATAGAAGACGGGCAGCCAGCCGTCGGCGAGTTCCGCGGTGAGCTCGACGTTCTTCGGGCCGAGGCTGGCGATGTAGATCGGGATGTCTTCACGCACCGGGTGATTGATGAGCTTGAGCGGCTTCCCTAGGCCTGTGCCCTGGTCATGTGGCAGTGGCAGCGGGTACATCGGGCCCGGAGCTTCGACGCGTTCGCGGCGCCAGACCTTTCGGCAAATGTCGATGGTCTCGCGGGTGGCCTGCAGAGGCTTCTTGTATGGCACGCCGTGCCAGCCTTCGATCACTTGTGGTCCCGATGCGCCCAGACCCAAGGTGAAACGTCCGCCGGATACAGCGTCGAGACCGGCTGCGGTCATGGCGACCAGCGTTGGGGTGCGGCTGTAGAGCGGCAGGATGCCCGATGCCAGTTCGACCGTTTCAGTCTTGGCCGCCAGGTATCCCAGGATCGACACGGCATCGAAGCTGTACAGCTCGGCGACCCAGATCATGTCGATTCCGGCCCGCTCGAGATCGGCGGCGTCGTTGGCGGCCTGCACCGGGTCGCCCATGTAGTTCAGTGACATCGAAAGCTTCATGCCGCCATCATTGCATGTCGGCTACTAGCGGCACTGTGTCGAGGCGGCAACGTTTACCACCAGCATGCGGACTCACGGATTGGGGCGGCGGCCGATGAGGTCTACCGGTGAATCCAAGATCGGTTGCCGCCGGCTTCTTTCGCTTGATAGAGCGCAAAGTCGGCGCGTGAGAGAACGTGGCTTGGGGTCAAATCTGTTGGTTTCAGAACGGTCACACCAACGCTGGCGCAAACGTGGCGGCGCTCGTCGTCAAATCGGAGCATTGATGTCCGGATCGACCGCAGAATCCCGTCGACGGTCACTGCGAGATCGGCAGAGTCCGCAATCGATACGACGAACGCAAATTCGTCGCCGCCGAGGCGAGCAACCAAGCCGTGTTCTGCAAGGGCCTGGATCATGCCTTCGGCAACCTGGATGAGCACGTCGTCGCCGGCCTGATGTCCTAGGCGATCGTTCACGGCCTTGAATCGATCGAGGTCGAGAATTCCGATCACGATTTGATCATCGGACTCGGTGCTGGCAAGTTGCTGGATTTCGTGGGTCACTCTGGCCTCGAATCGGCGCCGGTTCGCAGCTCCCGTCAGCGGTTCGGTATTGGCCAGGCGCTCCAAGCGCCTTCGTTCTGTTTCGCTACGAGTGACGTCGACGAAACTGCGGATCGTGCCTGATATTTTGCCGGACTCCGAGTCAATCCATGGGGCGAGCCGCTCCTCGATGTGCCGGTCTGCTGTGTCTCCAGATTTCGACCTCGGCCGCACGCTGGAGATTGGTTCCCCCACAAGTGGGCCAGCATCAAAGAATACTTGTGCCGCCCGGCTGGCCCAGGTCACCCGGTCCTGGAGATCGGTGACAAGGATTGCCTGCCCGCTGGCACTCAGCATTTCTTCATACTCAAGAGCTCCGATACCCGAGAGACGAGGAGACGAATCGGTGGTTTGCATTCGTTGTTCGAAGAGGGCTTCTACTGAGCGAGCTACCGATTTGAGTAGCCCTAAGCAACGGTCGTCGAACACTCGCTGTTGGTGGTCCACGACACACAGCGCCCCAACGTGTTGGCCGTTGAACACCAAGGGGGTCCCGGCATAGGCCCGAAGTTGAAACGGGCCTGTTACCAGCGGGTTCGTCAGCAGCGATGGTTCGCTATGGGTGTCCGGGATGACAATGTTGGACTCGGCAACTATCACCCGTGTGCACAGAGCGACCTCTCGTGCCGTCGATTCCAGGTCTACCCCATGGGCGCCTATGAAGCTCTGCTGTTCCCCGTCGATCAAAGTAATGAGGGCAACGGGCGTTCTCGCTATCAGGCACGCATGCTCGGCCAGCCGGTCGAAGACTTCGCTCGGTTCGTCAAGCAATGCCCGAAGCCGCACTGCCGCAGCCACCCGGCTAGGTCTATCCAACACAGATTGCATTTTGAGAGTTCCACCTTGCGCTGCGCGACCGCCAAGCCGTGGCGCTGTGTCGACTAAAGCGGCAGCGTACCCCAATATTGGGGTACGCGTCCTGTCTTGCACTCCGACCCCAGCACCTCAGACACTGAAACCCCAAAACAGGATGAGGCGCGCAGCGACGAATCCGAACTACCCGCGTCAACAAGCACTTACGGGGACCGTAGACCTAGTGGTCGCAAAACAGGATGAGTCGCCCCAGCGACGAATCCGGACTACCCGCCTACGGGGACCGTAGACCTGGTGATCGCAAAACAGGATGAGTCGCCCCAGCGACGAATCCGGACTACCCGCGCACGGGGACCGTAGACCTGGTGATCGCAAAACAGGATGAGTCGCCCCAGCGACGAATCCGGACTACCCGCGCACGGGGACCGTAGACCTAGTGGTCGCA